>AMWB02012244.1_pt1 | contig 70907 bp, 59 predicted proteins | sample 200311 | NCBI WGS metagenome assembly AMWB02 (sample SAMN02737377, study PRJNA173069) | bioreactor metagenome | biome: anode biofilm in microbial fuel cells | place: USA: California | collected 2010-12-16 | reverse complement strand
GTAGAAATCTCTTCATAAGCAGTTATTCTATGTTAGTTTTATTAAGTTCATAGCAGCATCTAAAGATATGAAATGTGTATAAAACAAGCAGAATTTTGGCTTACTTTTTAAGGTATTGGAGGGGATTACCTGCGGTGATCCCATTGGATGAATCCCTGCAAAGTACAGGAATGCAGCGGCGGGCGCCGCTGTTATTCTGTTTTCTGTCACGCTCCTCGCCTGCAAGCAGGCTCGTTGCGCTCCATAAAACAGAAACCAGGCCGTCACTGACGGCCTGGCATTCCTGTACTTTGCGGAGAGAGAGGGATTCGAACCCTCGGTCCAGTTGCCCGGACAACGGTTTTCGAGACCGCCCCAATCGACCACTCTGGCATCTCTCCGGACTTGCCTTGCCCGGCGGACACGGCGGCTGCAAATATAATCCAAATTCTTAAGACTCTTTTTCCATCCCGGAAAACTTAAAATATTATTGTTTGTTACTTTCCTGGTTCAATTATCGTTTTGACTATGAAAAGAATACTGATTGCAATACTATTGGTTTCAGCCTCACTCCTGGCTACCGCACAGGAGAAAATTTCCGGGTACGATTCAACGCTTGCCAGGAATCTGGGGGCCGATGAACGGGGGATGAAATCTTTCATCCTTGTAATCCTGAAGACCGGGCCGGCAAAGATTGAGGACAAGGAGTTGAGAGACAGTCTTTTTACAGGGCATTTCTCAAACATGGACAGACTGGCGGAACAGGGGAAACTGGTTGCAGCGGGTCCATTCTACGACAATACAAGCCAATACCGCGGACTCTTTCTGTTTGATGTCAGAACCATTGAAGAGGCAGAGGAACTGGTGAAAGATGACCCGACCGTAACCAGCGGAATCTTTGTCGCTGAAATGTACCAGTGGTACGGCTCGGCAGCAGTATCAATGCTGAATGAGATCCATAAGAGGATTCAAAAACGACAACCCTGATTGCATTTAGCGCTGTAAAACAGCATTATATAATAAGCCGCCAGGCAATATGAAAAAAAATCCGGGAAAATGTAAACTTTCCGGCTCTTTGGCCGTCTTTATATAAAGAGATGACAAAAATCTCCTTTGGTTGGTTTCAGGTAAACAGTTAAAGAGGCTGCAAAAATTGTGGCCTCTTTTTAAAACTGGTCTGAGGAGAAGAATAATAAACATATTATTCTGTTAAACCTTCAGGCTGATATTAAATCAAACAAAAAACAAAAACCAGGAAAAATGAAAACAAGACTATCCTTTTTTCTAATGATGCTGATATTGACCGTCTCTGCTCTTAACGGACAGGGTGCCAGGTGGAGATTCCTGGGCGAAAGGGCTGTCAGTGACCGGGTTGACCACGATATCATCATGGTCACAGCTGCCAAAGGTGATATGAATGCGATACAAATCAAGGTACGGGGAGCTTCAGTTGATTTTCACCGTATGGTGATTGTATATGGCAATGGCCGCAGGCAGGAGATTGAACTCAGACATACCATACCGGCAAGGGGTACATCAAGGATTATAGACCTTGTTGGTGATGACAGGGTAATAAAAAGCGTGGAATTCTGGTATGACGCAAATACCCTAAGGGGGAGAAAAGCTGTTGTCAGGCTCTTTGGACGCGGATAAGACCTGATTGATACATCCGGAAAAGCCGCTCCTGTGCGGCTTTTTTCGTAATTTGGCAAGGGCAGGCATGTCACGGAACACCGTGAACTGTTCGTCCTGGATAACGGAGGGATAATAATTGACACCCCGGGCATGAAAGAGCTGGGACTGACGGATGATGCAGGCGGACTGAGCACTACCTTCAGTGATATAAATGATCTTGCGGCAGGATGCAGGTTCCCGGACTGTCTTCATATAAATGAGACCGGGTGCGCAGTCCTGGAGGCAGTTGAAAATGGTACCATAGACAGGGATTCCTATGAGAACTACATAAAAATGCTGAAGGAGCAGGAGAGGTTCACCACCACTGTCGCTCAAAAGCACCGGAAGGACAAACAGTTCGGCAAGATGCTGAAGAACTACCATAAGATTACCGGAGGCAAAAGGTGAAACGATTTGCGAGTTGCGATTTGAAAGCGAATAGCAGATAAAAAAACCGCCCTGAAAATTCAGGGCGGCAAGTGTATAAAAAAAGAACGTGCCGGTTATTCCTTTATAAATCTTTTCATTACGGTGACGCGGGGTGAGATGAACCGGATGAAGTAGAAACCCTTCTTTAACTGCGAAACCTCAATGATCAACTGTGAATGGTTTCCGCATACCTCGTTAATCCGCTTGTTGCCTGTGACATCAAGTATCTCGATCATCGTGACTCCATCAATGTTGTCAATTATCAGTTCGCTCTTCGCGGGGACCGGATAAATTTTTATTTTTTCAGAGAGATTGTGTGCCAGTGAGTCGGTAACGGATGTTCTTCCTGATGCCGGACTGCCGGCAGCTGTCTGCCCGGAGAGACTGCCCGGTGAAAATAGCAGCAGGCAGCAAATAGTTGAAGATAAAATAATTCCGGGTAAAAATCTTTTCATAGGCTAATGGACAATTTTTCTGCGAGGTTAACTTATGACCGCATCAAATTTAAGTGATGCGACTGCTCCTTATACTCCGGGAAAGAGGAAAATGTTTCAAACTTTAACAAGTTATCAACAAAAAATTTCAATGCTACACAATAAATGAATGAAAGCTTCAGCAGGAAAAATTTCAGGGCCAATTGTCATTAATTGGATTTCGCAAAAAGGTTAACTTTGGCACTTTGATATCCAAACCATTCAAAATAAACAACGTGAAAAGACTACTCATTATGATGATGGCATCAGCCATTGCAGTTGTGTCATGCAACACAGAGAAGAAGGAGCCGGGAAATCCTTTCTTCGCGGAGTGGAACACCCCGTTCGGAGTTCCCCCGTTTGACCAGATAGAGAACGAACACTATCTTCCCGCAATTGATTCGGGCATAGCCGTTGCCAGGATCAGCATCGCTGAGATCACCGGCAACCAGGAGGCTCCCACCTTTGCCAATACGGTTGCAAAGCTTGACAGGGCGGATGAACTGCTTTCAAAAGTTGCCGCTGTGTTTTATTCACAGACAAGCGCCAATACCAATGACACCCTCGAGACACTCCAGATGGAGATTGCTCCGAAGGTATCAGCCTTCAGTGACGAACTTCTGCTCAATGCCGCTCTCTTCAGCCGGATCAGGAGCGTATGGGAGAACAGGGCATCGGAACAGCTCAGCGAAGAGGAGCTCTTCCTGCTTGAAAATCTTTATAAGAGTTTTGTCCGCAACGGGGCACTGCTTGGACCGGAGGACCAGGAGAAGCTGAAGAAGATGAACCAGGAGCTCTCCGTACTTACCGTTAAATTCAGCCAGAACGTACTGTCCGAAACCAACAAGTTCAAGCTTGTGATTGACAATGAGGCCGACCTGAAAGGCCTGCCCGAAAGCGTAGTTACTACTGCAGCCGAAACGGCAAAGGGTGAGGGCATGGAAGGCAAGTGGATCTTCACCACCCAGAAGCCCAGCATGTTGCCATTCCTGCAGTATTCAGAGAACCGTGATCTGCGCAAGAAGCTGTATGATGCCTACCTGAACCGCGGAAACAACGGTGATGAGCTTGACAACAACAAGATCCTTGCTGACATCGTAAGGATCAGGGCTGACAGGGCAAAACTCCTCGGATACAGGACTCATGCCGATATAGTTCTTGAGACGCGCATGGCGAAGACACCTGACAATGTGCTCAACCTGCTCAACGACCTGCTTAACCGCGCACTGCCGGTGGCGCAGCGCGAACGCGATGAGATGCAGCAGATTGTTGTTGCCGAAGGCGGCACTTTCAAGCTCGAACCGCACGACTGGTGGTACTATGCCGAGAAGCTTCGCAAGAGCAAGTATAATCTTGACGACAACGAACTGAGGCCTTACTTCAGCCTTGACAATGTGCGTGATGGCGCCTTCGCGGTAGCCAATAAGCTGTACGGTATTACCTTTACCCGTATTGAAAATATCCCCTTACCTCATCCTGATGCCCAGGCCTTTGAGGTTAAGGAGGCTGACGGAAGCCATGTGGGGGTACTCTATATGGATTTCTACCCTCGTGAGAGCAAGCGCCAGGGAGCATGGTGCGGTGGCTACCGTGATCACCAGGTTATTGACGGCAAAGAGATCACTCCCGTTGTGACAATTGTCGGCAACTTTACCCCGCCGGCAGGAGACAAGCCTGCGCTTCTGAGCATGGATGACGTCCTTACCCTTTTCCACGAGTTCGGACACGGTCTGCAGGGGCTCTTCTCAGAGAATACCTATTCAGGCACCACTGTTGCGTGGGATATCGTTGAGCTGCCCTCTCAGATAATGGAGCACTGGGTTACACAGCCAGAGGTACTGGCCATGTACGCCAAACATTATGAAACAGGCGAGGTGATCCCGCAGGAGTTGGTTGAGAAGATCAGGAACAGCAGCTATTTCAACACGGGATTTGACAATGTGGAGATAATGGCCGCCTCACTGCTTGATATGGCTTATTATTCACTTGAGGCACCTGTGACTGTTGATCCGCAGCAGTTCGAGAAGGAGACCATGAAGAAAATCGGCCTTATTCCCGAGATCGAACCAAGGTACCGCAGTACCTATTTCCTTCACATGATAGACGGTTATGATGCAGGATACTATGTGTATACATGGGCTGCGGTGCTTGACAATGACGCCTTTGAGGCATTCAGGGAGAAAGGCATCTTTGATCAGGAAACGGCAACATCATTCCGGAAGAATGTGCTTGAAAAAATGGGCACAATGGACGCTGAACAGATGTATCTCAACTTCCGTGGACGCGAACCGGAGATCGAGCCGCTGCTGAAAAACAGGGGACTGAACTGATCCTCCGCCGTAAACAATTCATATTAAGAGAGGACGCCTTCCATTACCGGGGGGCACCTCTTTTTTTTATACGATCTCCTTCTGATACTGGGAGTTGACAAATAGGATCGTGCCGACTGCATCATAACCGCCCAGATTGGCCTCGCCGTTGTGTTTGAGCGTTTCCGGCCTGAAGCCGGTCATGACCAGTGCCGCCGCCGAAGATTTTTCATTGATCAGACTCCTGACAGAGCTGCCGCTGACGACTTCAATTATCTCAACATTCTTTTCTGTAATGGGAAGACGGCCCGAGCTCATAAGATCAGCCATCTGCCGCCTGGTATCCTCAAACTGACCAGGCTTGCAGGTGCTGAAGACCTTGATGAACGATTTCTTCCAGTCGGGGTGCCCTGAGATGATGAAGCTGAGCAGTATAAGAAGGCTTGCATTCTCCGGCTCATTAAAGTCTATCCACACGTGAATTCCCTTGCTGTAGGTCATCTCCTTGGAGGCGGACGCCAGCAGACATATATCGAAATTGCCCGCCTTGATCAGCCTTATATTGTCAATTATCTCTCCAAGATTTTCCGGATTCTCCTTGTCATATTCAAAGACAACCATATTATTTTCCATGCCTGAGATCCCGGGCACCTGTATTGCCTGCACTATGGCCGAGGTGTAGGAAGGGGAGATGATGGTATCAACATAGACATGATTATGGGAGGTATCATATAATTCAATCAGCTTTGCCAGCTCCTCGGAAGCTTGCAGGCTGGTGGCACGGGAGTAATATCCGTCAATTCTGTGAAGGTAGGTGCCGAAACCGTAACTGTATGACAGCCAGTTTAAAAGTCTGAAGGCTCTCTCTCTCCTGAAGGAGTCCTTCGAGATACAGATCACACCGGGTCTCCACTCTTTCTCCTTGCGTCTGCTCTCGCTCTTCTGCAGGTAGACCTGAAGATTACGGTTTAACTGAAAGAGGGTGTTAGCGAAGAGAGACTCGAGTCCGGTCCTGTTTCTGTGATATCGGTTTATGTATGAATAAATCAAGATTATCAGGATAACTGCTGTGAGCGCGTACAGTGTATTTATCCTGAACATAACGATAACCGCAACGACAAAGCCAAGAAGGGAGAGGTACCATTTGGACCTGAATGATGGCCGGTAGGAAGGGGATGCCCCGAAGTGGTTCAGGAAGGAGATGAGGCAGAGGGAGCCGTAGGTGACAAGGAAGAACATCGAGATTATCTCAGCAACCGCGTTGACGTTGCCGAGGGCGACGAAGAGGATTGCGATAACCAGCGTTACCAATGTGGCGTTGACCGGTTCTCCGTCCTGGCTTCTTGCTGCCGCGAGCCATCTGTTAATCCTCCTTGACGGGAAGGAGGCATCAGTTGCCAGGGCCTGCAGGGTCCGTGGCGCAACCAGGATGGAACCCAGGGCAGATGAGAGGGTTGATGCTGCAAGGCCAAGGGGAACAATCACTGCTCCGGCAATGGCAATTTTCCCCATGATGAGCTGGTTCCCGAGCATCTCCTCAGGTGAGGCTGATATTGCCAGCTTGTAGATAACCAGTATGTAGACAATCAATCCGGTGACAGTGGCAAGTATGGTGCCCAGAGGGATTGACCTGGCCGGATTACGCAGATCGCCTGAGAGACCCACCCCTGCTGTTATCCCGGTGAAGGCAGGGAAACAGATTGCAAATACCAGGAAGAGATCGCCCATGTTGCGAATGTCTCCCGCCGGAAGATGACCCGGCGCCAGGCTTCCTTCTGCAGGTTTGCCAAGGAAAAAGAGAAGCAGGGTAAGAAAAAGGATAGCTACCACACCATAAAGCAGCTTTACTCCTGTGTTTGATCCCTTGCGCAGTATGACCAGTCCGAGGATTATTGTAACCGGCAGGCTTATCAGCTGCCTGGGGAGAACCAGGGAGAGGCGCTGTGCCGTAAAATTGAAGAAAAATTCGAATGCCTCGGTGAAGGCTATGATGTAGAAAGCCACGCTGATAGCCTGGGACAGGAACAGGGCGATGCCGATTGTTGCACCGATATTAAGGCCGAACGACCTGGATATGATGAAATACTCACCGCCGCCCTCGACCCTTTTGTTCGTGGCAATCTCTGAAAGGGCCAGGGCAGTGGGAATTGTCACTGCATGCCCCAGGATGATCAGCAGGAGAGCGCCCCAGAAACCAAGTGTCCCCACGGCAAATCCGAAACGGAGAAACAGGATGGCTCCGAGTATGGTGGAAACAGCCGTAAAATAAACCGGTAAAGTACCAAACCTTCTTTTGCTCGCGGGAACTTCCATCACAATATGTTCATTGGACCTGTTGCAGTCCTTTATGCCATATAAAGATGTAAAAAAAAACATAAAACAGGTAATTTAATATCTTTACAACGGTGGAGGATAGAGTGAATCTGAAGATGATATCTGGCATGGTTCTGTCAGATGCTGAATCGCTTATGGGTAGTCTGGATCTGGATGAGCGTTATGCCCGCAGGATTCTGTATTGGGTATACAGGAGGGGGATAAAATCCTTTGATGAGATCAATGATATCCCGTTCAGGGTTTTGCGGGTTCTGTCCGGACATGTAGTGACAGGACTGCGTTCTCCCATAGTCTCGGAGGTTTCTTCCGACGGCTCTGTCAAATACCTTTTTTCCGACGGCGGCGGGCTGACGCATGAGACAGTATGGCTGCCTGACGGCAAACGCCGCACAGTATGTGTCTCGGTGCAGGCGGGCTGCCGTATGGGTTGTCGTTTTTGCGCCACCGGGCGAAACGGATGGGGAGGCAATCTGACTGCCGGAGAGATAGTCAACCAGGTTGTCAGCATTCAGGATCCGGTCACGCACATCGTACTGATGGGTATGGGTGAACCGGGTGACAATATTGATGCAGTGATCAAAGCATGCAGGATCTTCACGGCAGAGTGGGGCCTGGCTGCCGGGAGGAGGAGGGTGACTGTTTCCACGGTGGGAGTGACTCCCGCGGTGAAGAGGTTACTTGAGGAGACGGAGTGCAATATCACCCTCAGCCTGCATTCCCCTTTCCCGGAGGAGAGGCGCGAGGTAATTCCTGCCGAGGAACGCTGGCCGTTCACTGAGACACTGAACCTGATGAAGGAGTATAATAACCGTAACAAGAGACGTTTCTCCGTGGCGTATGTAATGATAGGTGGAAAGAATGACACCGACAGGCATCTTACCGAGCTGAAAAGGTTGCTTTCAGGCACTGACATCAGGGTGAATCTTCTTCCGTATCACCCTGCTGACGTGAATGACGACCGTTGTTCTGACGGTGAGACAATGATGCGGTTCAAGCATGAGCTGGTGACATCAGGGATCGGGGCATCGGTACGAAAATCGAGGGGAGCAGACATTGCGGCGGCCTGCGGCATGCTGGCTGCCAGGAGAAACGACCGGCAGGAGGTGCAGAAGAAAAATATGTAGTCAGCATGATATTAATCCGGAGATCTGAGGCCTGGAACAGAGGCTGAAGAATCTGATAGATGTTACAGAATTCCGAAATAATTGTAAACAATAGTAAAATATGGCTGACGAGGCAGACATGAATGAGAAAAGACCCGGAGCGGAGTCATGGGAGAAGCTGTTCAGGGAGACACTGGGAAAATCCCTCAGAGTGCCGTTTAAAGGTACGCTAAAGGTTGACAGCCAGGTGCTCGAGCTCTTTGACCACTCGAACAGGTGCTTTTTCCTGGCAGATTATTCTTCACTGAGGATGCTCTTTGTCAGTCCCAATATTATCAATGTACTGGGATATACACCTGAGGAGTTTGATTTCAGGAAGCTGTTTGGCATCATCCATCCGGATGACAGTAAGGCCGTCTTCGAAATCAGCAAGATGGTGCTAAACAGGGAACTGAATTATATTTCCGGCGGATCAAACAGGCACATTGCGCTTTACATGGCATACAGGGCTGCAAAAAGTAACGGAAAATATACCAGGATCTCCCTGACAATATCCCGCCACACTGACCCGGCAGGTGGCATTTATGATATGGCAGAGATACGTGACATATCGCACGTTCATTGCGGCACCATGGTCTCCTTTGCACTACTTGGGGGCAAACCGTTGAAGGAACTGCCGCAGGATTCACGGAAAGGACTGTTGATCTCAAGAAGGGAGCAGGAGATAATATACTACATATCACAGGGATTTACAAGCAGGAAGATCGCGTATGAGCTGAATCTCAGCGAGTTTACTGTCAATACTCACCGCAGGAACATAATGAGCAAGACGGGGACCTCCAATATGGTTGATATGCTGCTGTTTGCAGCTTCCAATGGAATCATATAAAAATACCCAAAAATAGGTATTGCACGGTCATAACGGACTTGTTATTTTTGCCTTGCAAGCGGAACAACAGAGGAGTTTAAGGATTAGTGTTTTTTAGATTCCCCGTTTCCTCTCTCCGGCTGACAATGGTACTTCTTTCTTTAAGCCGGAAGAGAAAGTAATACTGCCCACCCCCCTGGGCAGTATTTATTTTTGGAGGTTGATGAGCTGCAGGGTATATTCAGTAATCATGGTGTCACCAGAGCGAACCCATTCCTTTTTGGCTGCGCACTGTATGAAACCGTGCGCAAGAAAAAGATTCAGGCTCTCCGTGTTGGTTTCCATGATGTTGCACCATAGCTGATGCAGGCCGAGGGTTTCAAAGGCATAAGTTAAAAGGCAGGTAAGGGCCGAGGAGGCGTAACCCTTTTTTCTGTCTGCCGGATCAGCAATCAGGATACCCACACCGGCCCTGCTGTGGTAATGATCAAAGTCAAAGAGGTCAATGGCTCCTATGGTCCGCACAGCCGGCAGAATGTCAATCATAAGTCTCAGTTGACCCGTTTCGTAGATTGTTTTGCCTGAACCGGCAATATACTTTTTTAGTACGTATCTTGAATATGGGGTAAAGTTATTGCTCTGTTTCCAGTTTGCTTCGTCATTTTCCCAACGGTAAAGTGTTTCAAGGTCTTCGGGTTCAACTGCCCGAAGCCTGATTCCGTCATTTTCCAGAATCATTCCTGTAGACTTTCTTCACGAAGATGTCATCGGGGTATCCCAGCCGGAGCAGTCGCTCCTTCTCAGCGTATGCCTCGGATTTCAGGTCAAAAGTGCCGGTGGTATACCTGTAAAACCTGTCATCCCTGTTATAGAACACAACAATGTCAGCGTATTCGAAATAGTCCGGATCTACAGGGTTGTAGAGTGCCATTACCTGTACCGTATAGTAAAGGACCTCAGGATCAATATCAGCATCGGTATCCTTTACGTCCCTGATCACCCGGTCGGTTACAAGGAGAGTTGAGTCAAGTGATGCAAGGTATGGCAAGTCAGCGGGATCGAAGCTGATTGTTACGGTGTCATGGCGTTCTTCCTCAGGCGGATTGAATGTTACCAGGGCGATCTCCTTCTTCTTGTAACCGGTCATGATGGAGTAGAACCCGTAGGCTCCGTTCATATAAGGCTGAAAGGCTATATTGTCGTCGGTTGTGCTGACGGGGTAACCTATATTTACCGGGCTGGTCCACTGGCCGGCGGAAAGTTTCGAGAGGAAGATGTCATATCCGCCCATTGACCCATGGCCTTCGGAGCTGAATGTCAGTGTATTGCCATCGCCGGAAATAAACGGGGTCTCTTCGTTGTACGGAGTGTTTACTACGTTTCCGAGATTGGATGGGATACCCCAGTCGCCCGTGGCATCTTTCTCCGAGATCCAGAGATCAAGTTCCCCGAGTCCGCCTTCCCTGTTTGATGTAAAGTAGAGCTTTTTCCCGTCGGGGGAGATTGCTGCATGGGATTCGTAGAAACGGGTGTTTATGTTTTTATTGAGTTTTTCAATTTGTGACCAACTGCCGTTTACATATCTTGTAACATACAGGTTACCGTCGTAGTTGTCGTTCTTAAACAGGTAAAGTTCTGTTCCGTCGCTGTTGAGTGAGGTAGTATGGCAGTCGGTTCCCATTCCAGCCTCGCTGGTTATGTCCATAGGGGTGGCCCATGAATCGCCCTCGCGGCGGGTAATGAAGATGACACTCTCAAGGCCTCTTCTTTCAGTATATGCCATTGTGCTGCCGTCATAGCTGACTACCGGCCTGTCATTGACTGAGCCCTGGTTGATATATTCCTTAAGCGGCTGGATGAGCACCTTAACCGGGTTGTTCATGCTCCCTTCAGCAACTTTGCATGCCTGCATCTGCTGGTTGACGAACTCCTGGTTCTGCATTGCAGATGCCCCTGTGATCAGTTTCTGGAAAAAAAGGTATGTATTGAGTGCACTGTCAAGCCTGTTTGTAATGCGGTATGCGTTGCCGAGGGAAAAATATGCGTCAAGCGGCGCCCGATTCTCCTTCAGTTTCCCGGTTTTGGAATCATAGCTTGTACTTCTGACTGCCTCTTCGAGGAAAGGAATAGCTTTCGGTTTCTCGTCAAAGATATTAAGATAGCAATTGCCGATCTTGTACTTGATATTGAAATTGCCGGGTCTCAGTTCATTAAGGATCAGGTAGAGCGGGTTGGCAAGTTCGTATTCACCATAGAGGTAGTGCGATTCAGCCTCCTTCCAGATTTCCTTGATCTCGCTGTTTTTCTGGCCGTTCACCGGCACAAACAGTAAAGATAATATCAGAAGCAGTGTTCCCCTTATTCCCATGTTTCAGTTTGACTGTAAAATTAAATCTTATGCAGAAATGAGCGCCATGCAGATTAAGATTATTTTAACCGGATGAGGTAGATATCAGCCCGTCCTGCCCCGCCGTCCCTTCTCGTCATGGACATATAGCCTGCCTTGCCGTTTTCAGCAGGGCAGAAGAAAATATTGTCGTCAGGATTGTTAAGCGGGTAGCCAAGGTTCTCGGGTGTGCTCCACAGTCCGTTATACTGCAACTCACTTCTGAATATGTCATAGCCGCCCATGTTGTGATGACCCTGTGAGGCGAAGAAGAGCATCTTACCGTTGTTTGTCAGGAACGGACGGTCTTCGTTGAACGGGGTGTTAATCTCCGGACCCATGTTTACAGGTATGCCCCATTCGCCGTCAGCTCCTAGCTTCGATACATAGATGTCAAGTCCTCCGAATCCGCCCGGCCTGTCGCTTGCAAAGATGAGTGTTGATCCGTCTTCAGTTATGAAACCGTGGGCTTCCCAGTATTTCGTATTAATCTCCTTCTTCAGTTTCCTTGCGGGTTCCCAGCGGGTGCCGTTGTAAGTGCTCATCCAGATGTCACTGTTGATATTGTCGTCTTTGGACAGGAGCATCACTGCGTTGTTTGCCAGGCATGAGACATAGTGGTCACCGTCCGACTGCAGCTCGGGGGTGATGTTTACCGGCGGGGTCCATTCGTTTCTGACGAACCGTGAGTACATTATTGCATCATAGAATTTCATGGAGGTCATATAGGCTATGGACTTTCCGTCAGCAGAGACAACGGGAAAAAAGTTGTCATTAACATCGTTGATTATATCATCAACCTCTTCCACAGTAAACTTTACAGGTGTGGCCATTATCGCAGGTGCGTTATTGCAGGCTGCAATCTGCTGGTCTATAAACATCAGGTTAGGAAGATCGGTTGAGAGGAGGGTCTGCCGGTACCTGTTATAGGCGTCTTTTGCCTTCTCGAACATATAGTTTATTCTGTATGCATCTCCCAGGAAGAATAGCGCCTCATACGGTGCCTCCGCCTGACGGAGCGATCCTTCCCGGTATTTGCCGGTCAGCTTTTGCGATGCCTTTTCAAGATACTCGATTGCCAGGTTCTTGCTTCCTTCGATGTTGAGGTAACAGAGTCCGAGTCTGAAGGCGATGCTGGCATTTTCAGGCATTGCGGCATAGATGCCCTGGTAATAGGGAAGTGCATCGGCGTAGTCGCCCCTCATCAGGAAATATTCGGCATCATAAAATGCCTCCTGCAGTCTGATGTTATCCTGCGACCTGCAGACGAGGCCTGCAGAGATGATTATCAATACAAGGGCTAGTTTCTTCATAATCATTATCTTATTGTTCGGAGTCATTTTCCTTTTTATTTTTTCGCCTTCTCCAGATCAGGAAGAAGAACAGCAATGCAGTCAATGCCAGAATCCACCACAGGCATCGGCCATTTCCCGTTTTTACTGTTTGGGTGTTATTTCCGGCGATGACGGGGGGATTAGCCTCAGTCCGGTCAGCTGATTCATCTGCGACGGTTGCTGCAGACCCCTCTGCTGCTGCGGGCGCTTCATCAGATTCATCCGCGGTGGGCATCGCGGACGTTTGATCCGCTGTGGTCATTCCGGAGGCTTCAGACGCGATATTGTCAGCCGCTGATGCGCCATCAGTGACAATGTCTGCTGCTGATTCGCCAGCTGTGATATTGTCAGCCGCAGCAGGTATCTCATCAGATGAGACTTTGTTGGAAGCTGCCAGGCCGGGAGAATCACCTTGCCCGGATGGTTTGCCCGGAGAGATGTCAGAGGCCGCGGCAGCCTGCGTATTTTCATCTGCCTGTCTTACGGGAATTTCCGTGTAAAGCGGTTTGACGTCACTGGCAGTGATATCGGCAGTTTGTTCTTCAACTTTTCCCCTGATGTCGCCGACAGGCCTGTCAGTCAGAGTCAGTGAGTCGGTCTGTTCGTACTGTTCTTTGCCGAATGGATTTGTTGCGGACGAGTCTGCAAGCACACTCATGCCATCGAGCATTGAATCAGGCTGCATTAAAAGGGTGTCTGCCGCCGTGATCACTACTACCGGTTTATCTGACTTCGCGGTTTGGGATGCTGTACCTTCAGCAATGACCATGCGGGGATTGGCGTCTGAATAGATATCACAGCGGTAGATATCCATCCTTCCCAGCCCGTCGGTGGAGAATTTACCATAGTATCCCCTGTTGCCGCCAGCCAGCGGTGCGAAGAAGAGGTCATCATCAGTTGTATTCAGCGGGTATCCTAAGTTTACAGGGGTACTCCAGCGGCCGTTTTCATCAAGATCAGACCTGAAGATGTCATAACCGCCCATATTGTAATGCCCGCGGGAGCTGAAGAAAAGGGTGCTGTCATTGTTTGCCAGGAAAGGTGTCTCTTCATTATAAATGGTGTTGATCTCAGGACCGAGATTAGCTGCCGGGCCCCAGTTGCCTGAGCTGTCACGGGCGGAGACGAAGATGTCCAGTCCGCCCAGGCTCTCTCTCCTGTTACTGGTGAAAAATATTCTCTTTCCGTCAGTGCTCAGCGTTGCATGTGACTCCCAGAATTTTGTATTGATGTTACCGTTCAGTTTCTCCACCTGACTCCAGGTATCACCCATCAGCCGGCTCATATAGATATTTCCGTCATATGTGTCTGTACGGTACATCAGAAGAGTCCGGCCGTCAGGGGAGAGGGAGGATGTGTAGTAGTCCTGATCCACGCCCAGTTGCGGGGTCATGTTCACCGGTTCAGTCCATTTTCCATCCACCTTTCTTGACCAGAAGATGGCATCATAGAATGGCAATTCCCGGGTGAAGAGCAGGGTGTTTTCATCCGCCGAAATCACGGGGTTAAATTCCGAGAAGCGGTCATTAACAGGTGCACCGAGGTTAATGGCGTCCACATCTGCCGGCTTCAGCATCATTTCCCGGGCGTTGTGGCATGACTGCATCTGGAACCTTACAAGGGTCGTGTCGTACTTTTCGGTGTCCACATCCTTCAGGAAAAGTTTGTAGGTTTCAAGCGCCTTGTCAAAGTTGCCGGCAATGCGGTAGGCATTGGCAAGGTGATACAGGGCGTCAGGCGGGGCCCCGTTTTCGGAAAGCCTGCCGGCACGGTATGCCGGATCGATGTTCTTTACAGCTGCCTCCAGCCATGGTATCGATTTATCCTTTTCTCCGGGGGTATTGAGGTAACATTGCCCGACCCTGCAGTAAAGGTTATAGTTGTCGGGAAATATCTGCAGCAGACTGAGGTATTTGGGAAGGGCTTCAGCATAGTCTTCAAAAAGACGGTCACCCTCTGCCGAGACGAACATGGATCGGAGATCGCTTCGCGACTGACCTGCAAGAGATATGGCATGCACCATAAGGAACATACAAAATATGTACTTAGCCCTTCTCATCAGGTTGTTCATTAATCATAATGTCACTAATATAACTCAAATATTGCGTAAAGATTATAGCGGGGAAGCTCCTTTTTTACAGAGAGGTGTCACTTTCTGCCTTGCGGAATGAGGCGGAGCCGGGTACGGGCTATACTCTGAAGAAGTTTTACCGCTGCTTTCACGGGCAGGTGCCAGCCCTTTGCCAGGTGCTTTTCAGCGAAGATATTCATGGCCTCATAAAAGTGGTAAACAGAGATCTCCCTGTTTAAAGAGGCGCTCTTGCCCTTGAAGTGGGTTATCCGGACATCGTGAAGGTAGTAGTTATGCCAGCCGGCGAGTCTTATCCTCCAGCTGAGGTCGATGTCCTCCCCGTACATGAAAAACCGTGTATCGAACAGGCCGGCCTGCTCCAGCGCCTTCCTCCGGATGAGCATAAACGCTCCTGTGAGTATGTCAGCCCGGCAGGTACTATCTTCCGGCAGATGCCCGAGATAATAGGCGTTGAACAGCGCAGAGCGAGGAAATATTCTCCAGATGCCGGTGAATTTGAAAAAAGAGGTGAGGGGCGAAGGGAATCCTCTCTTTGACTCGGGAAGAAACCTGCCGTTGCCGTCTGTCATGCGGGCTCCGGCTGCCCCGGCATCGGGATGAGACCTCATGAACAGAAGCGCTTTTAACAGTGTATCCGGGAAGAGGAGGGTGTCAGGGTTCAGGATCAGGATGAACTCTCCGGAGGAGGCTGTTATGCCCCTGTTGCAGGCCGCTGAGAAGCCTTCATTGCTGCCTGATCTGATAAGCCTGACTTCAGGAAATTCACTTTCAACCATTGGGGCAGAGCCGTCGGACGAGTCATTGTCAACAACAATAATCTCCGTGTCCGGACCCGGGGAGGCGGCTATGACAGAACGGACCGACTCACGCAGATAATCGCAGACGTTATAGGATACGATTATGACCGAGAGCTCCATCCGTTTCAGGAGGCGGCCATCTCCTCGCTGATGACCTCAGCAAGCCGGCGGATGCCCTCATGAGTATCCTTCTCACCCGCAAATGAAAAGTTCATCCGCAGGGTGTTGTGTCCCTCGTTGTTGCAGTAGAAGACAGAGCCGCAGACGAAGGCCACGTTTTTCCGGATAGCCTTCTCCAGCAACCGTGCAGCATCCATCGATGGCGGCAGTGTAACGAAGAGAAAGAGGCCGCCTTCAGGCTCGGTCCATTTAACGCCTTCAGGCATCAGCTCCCGAAAGCAGCTGAGCATATAATCACGCCGGTATTTGTATAGCTCCACGGTTTTTTTCAGGTTGACATCCAGCAATCCCTGCTCTATGTACCTGGCGGTGATTTTCTGAACAAAGGGAGGGGTGCAAAGGTCTGCCGACTGTTTTGCTGTAACCAGCCGGTCAATGATATCCCTGTGCCCGGTGACCCATGCCAGGCGGAAACCCGGAGCAAGGATCTTGGAGAATGTATTGAGGGTTATCACCCTGCCCTGCGTGTCAAGTGAAGACATGAGCGGTTCCGGTGTGCCGGAAAACCTGACATCGCGATAGGGGCTGTCTTCAACTATAAGCAGGTCATGCCTTTCCGCAATGCGAATGATCTCCATTCGCCTTGCGCGGGGAAGAGTGACACCTGTGGGATTCTGGAAATCCGGAATAATATAGATGAACTTGACGGTTTTACCTTCATTCTTCAGGCTCACGACAGTCTTTTCCAGCAGATCCGGCCGCATGCCCTGATCATCAAGGGGTATTCCCTTCAGCAGGGCGCCGTAGTTGGAGAATGCATTCAGTCCTCCCAGGTAGGAAGGCAGTCCGCAAAGGACTACATCACCGCGATTGATGAAGATTTTGCCGCACAGGTCCAGGGCCTGCTGCGAGCCTGTGGTAATGATAATATTTTCCAGGGCCAGTTCAAGTCCGTCCTTCCTGTGCCTTTCAGCAAGGAGCGTACGAAGCTTGTTGTCTCCTTCGGTGGTTCCGTACTGCAGTGCAGCCCGGCCTTCCTGCTCAAGCACCTCGGCGGTTATTCTCTTTATGTCCTCCACCGGGAAGGAATCGGGAGAGGGCAGTCCCCCGGCGAAGGAGATCATCTCCGGCCGCTGGGTCAGCTTAAGTATCTCCCTTATTGCTGATTTCTTCATCAGATGCGTCGCATCCGAAAAGAACCTTTCAAAGTTATCTGTCATGCATAATTGATTTGTATCAAATTAAGCAAGATTTTCCTGAATAAAAAATGATTCCGGAGATTATAAGGTCAAAACCGGCAGATACCGTCCGTTCAGCCCTGAGACGGGAGGGAAAAGATCCGGCGGTTGACGATTGACTGTCCCAGGGTAATTTCGTCAGTATATTCGAGCACATCACCAATGGCCACACCCCTGGCCAGGGTTGTTATCCGGATGTCGTGCCCTGCCAACCGCTTGTATATGTAAAAGTTTGTAGTATCACCTTCCATGGTGGTGCTGAGGGCCAGGATTAGCTCCTTCACGCTGCCGTCACGTACCCGCTGCTCGAGGCTTGCGATAGTGAGGTCAGAGGGTCCTATGCCGTCAACAGGGGAGATGATTCCGCCGAGTACGTGGTAGAGCCCCTTGAACTGTCTGGTATTCTCAACGGCCAGTACATCCTGAACACTCTCTACCACACAGATGAGAGAGGTGTCCCTCGAGCCGTCACTGCAGATATCACATACCGGCGTGTCACTTATCCCGTGGCAGATGCTGCAATAGCAAACATCCTCGCGCAGGCGCATGATCGTCTCACCGAAACGGCGGACCTCGGCGCTGTTGCGCCTGAGCAGGTGCATCACCAGCCGGAAGGCGGTCTTTCGGCCTATCCCCGGAAGAGAGGCAAACTCATTCACTGCCTCCTCGAGGAGCCTGGATGGGAAACGTGCCGACATATCAATACTTTGAGGCAAAAATAATTCAATATTTCCCGCAAATGTGACAGTAGCATAACTTTTATCTGCGAACTTTTTGCTATTCTTGCAGCTATGTTTTGAGAACTATGACACCTACTCTAATCCTGTCGATTTTCCTAGCCTACACGTTAATCCTGTTCATGGTGACCTTCATCACAGCCCGGAAGGCAAACCATCAGTCATTTTACATAGGAAATAAGGCCTCACCGTGGTACGTGGTTGCCTACGGTATGATCGGAGCCTCACTGTCAGGCGTAACCTTCATGTCAGTCCCCGGATGGGTGGGCGAGACACAGTTCTCGTACATGGTTATGGCATTCGGGTACTTTTTCGGATATGTAGTCATCGCACTGGTACTGCTGCCGCTCTACTACCGGCTCAAGCTGACATCCATATACGGTTACCTTGAACAGCGGTTCGGCTTCTGGTCCTACAAGACAGGCGCCGGATTCTTCATACTTTCAAGGGTCCTTGGTGCTTCGCTGCGAATGTTCCTTGTCATCAACGTCCTGCAGATTTTTGTCTTCGATGCCTGGAACGTGCCTTTCTGGGTCAACGTACTGATTTTTATAACACTAATAATAATATACACACTCAAGGGCGGAATCCGCACGATAATCTGGACTGATACCCTGCAGACAACCTTTATGCTGCTGGCGGTTGTTCTCTCGGTCTATTACATCAGCCGTGAGCTCGGTGCCCCATTCCGCACACTGATCAGCGACCTCTGGAACAGTGATATGTCAAATATGGTGATCACCGACTGGGATCATCCGAGACACTTCATCAAGCAGTTCTTCAGCGGCATGTTCATCACCATCACCATGACCGGCCTTGATCAGGAGATGATGCAGAAGAACCTTAGCATCAGGCATCTGAAGGATGCTCAGAAGAACATGTTTACATTCAGTACAATCAACCTGGTTGTTGTCTTCATGTTCCTGGTGCTGGGCGCTTTCCTTGTTTATTATGCCGCCGCACAGAATGTAACAGTGGCAATGACCGATGACCTCTTCCCGACAATCGCGTTCAGGTACCTGGGTCCGGCAGCCGGCGTGGTGTTTCTCATAGGCCTTATCTCCGCGGCATTTCCCAGCGCTGACGGTGCGCTGACATCGCTGACCACCTCCTTCAGCATCGACTTTCTGGGACTGGAAAAGAAGACGGAGATGGACGACACCAAAAAGACCAGGATCAGGTATTCAGTTCACCTTTCCTTCGCCCTGATCTTCTTTATATGTATATTGATATTCAAGGAGATGAATAACCGGGCTATCATCGACAAGCTCTTTACGATAGCCGGCTATACATACGGACCGTTGCTGGGACTCTATACTTTCGGGCTCTTTACCACGAGGACAGTCAGGGACCATTACACTCCCTGGATAGCCATTCTTTCGCCAGTGATCTGTTACTTCCTGAGTCACTTCTCCGAGCAACTGTTCAACGGGTACACGTTCGGGTTTGAGCTGTTGCTTGTGAACGGTTTCCTGACCTTCATGGGATTATTTATCCTGAGTCACAGGAAAGGTTCGATGCCTGCGAACCGCGTATGATGCCGGACCGGGATACTGACAGAGTTGTGCATAACAGTAACCGGCCTTAATTATCAGAATCAGTTATTAAAACCACTGTTCCCCGTCCCGGTCTGAGTGTTTTCGTTTCCGGTCTCTTCTTCATCTTCCGATTGTTGCACGCGGGGCTTGATGAACACCTTGATCTTTTTATACGGGATGGAGATTGAAACAAAATACTCCGCGCCTGTTGCCATTCCTCTTGTGCCTGCACCGTAACCGGGCATCCAGACAGGCTTCAGGTCCTTTCCGGCCCCGGTGCTTATCAGGAGTCGCATGTAGAGGTTCCATCCTATTGTCATTCCCGGGAAAATTTCAGCGCGCATACCCGGGGTGATCTCGAGGAAGTGTCCCGTGTGCATGGCCGCAGGTACAGAAGTCTCACCCGTACCCCATTCGTTAGTGTAAGTTATCATCGGGGCCTCCTCACTGTAGAAGCTGAAGCCGTATCGCATCCCGATGCCGGCATAATACTTCCCCTTGGCAACGTTGGCCTTGATGAAATTATAGTCGGCTCCGGCAGTGATGCTCAGCCCGCGGCTGGTGAAATCATAAAGCACCTCTGACGAACTGAAGGTGGAGTATCTGAATCCCGCAGCAACCGCAACCGCAGAGTTGATGTCAACTGATCCTAGAACCCCGTAGCTGATAAGATCTCTGTCAACAAGCTTCAGGACAGGGCCTGAGATATCGAAGCCTGCCCTTATATGCAACGGGACGGTGACCGTATCCTGTGACAGGACGGCCGGACTCCCCAGGAGAAAGAGACTAATAAAAAAGATGCAGGTTTGTTTCGCCATTCAGGTTTACGCTTCTGTTCTCTATTATGAGGGTATCTATTATATTATGTGTTGTCTTCAGGCCCGTGATATCACTTACCAGGGTGTAGCCGCATTCCGGTGAGACCAGGTGCGGGAGGCGGTTGTAACGAATGACCGCGGTGTCTGTGACCCCGTTAAGGGTGATGAGGAAGAGCGACTGGTCGCTGTCCGGATCCAGTGGTACCGAAAAGGAGGAGGTTACTCCTGTGTCAATGAATCGGAGGGTATCAGTCTCGCGATAGGTATAGACCCTGAGTGAATCAGCCTTTGCAGTCTCACCCGTACCGCTGACGAGGAGCAGGGTATTCAGCGTGGGATCAGTCTCCTCGTAGCATGGCTGTACCGAGCAGGCGGAGATAACGGCGCCAATCACGGTGAAAACGGCAAGCAGCGGTATGGAGAAGTACCTGGTCATTTCGGAGGACAAAGTTATAAAAATTATACCTTCGTCCCGTGGGATGCAGGGTAATCAGACCTTCGGCAGGTTCCTGAGTATGCCACTGACACCGTTGCGTATCACGTCAACGACCCTGTCAACCATCGTGCCCTTATCCTTCATGGAGTAGATCTCATTGATGACATGGCTGTACCTCTCCATGAGTATATTCCTCCTGAGCTTGAGGGTGGGAGAGAGCTCACCGGTCTGAGGTGTCCACTCCTCGGTTACAAGCCTGAATCTTTTTATATGCTCGAACTCACCCAGGCTTTTGTTAACTTCGTGAACCTCCCTGGCGAAGCGCTCGATAACCTCGGGAATCTCAACCAGGTCAGTATTGTCACGGTACTGTATCCTGTGAATCGAACACCAGTCATGGAGAAAGGTAAAGTTCGGGGAGAGCAACGCGCTGGCAAACTTCTCATTCTCACCGATGACCATGGCCTGTTCGATGAAGATCGACTCCTTGAGCCTGTTTTCAATCACCTGCGGCGAGATGTATTTTCCGGCTGAGAGTTTGAACATCTCCTTCTTGCGGTCAGTGATTCTCAGAAACCTGCCATCCTCTATCATTCCTATGTCCCCTGTATGAAACCAGCCGTCGGCATCAATGACCTGGGCGGTCAGTTCAGGCTCCTTATAGTATCCCAGCATTACGTTTGGTCCCTTACAAAGTATCTCTCCGTCATCTGCGATTTTTACCTCCACACCATCGAGAACGGGACCTACGGTTTCGAATTTGATGTCAGGGATCCGGAATGGGTTGACCGCTATGACCGGGGATGTCTCCGTGAGGCCGTATCCCTGAAGAACGGGAATGCCTGCTGCCCAGAAGATGCGCTCGAGGCGCGACTGCAGCGCGGCGCCGCCGGAGACCAGTACCCTCAGCTCCCCGCCCAGGGCTTCTTTCCACTTGTCGAAAACAAGCCTGCGGGCTATGCCAAGCCTGAACTTATAAAACTTTGTGTTCCCCGTAAGCCTGAACTTGAGCCCCAGGATGACGGCCCAGAAGAATATCTGCCTTTTCAGCCATGGAAGGTTCTTTCCCTTGTTGATAATATTGTCGTAAATCTTTTCCAGCAAACGCGGCACCGTGTTGGCGATATGGGGCCTGACCTCCATCATGGTGTCTGCAATGGCGGCCATATTCTCAAGGTAGTAGATGCTTGTGCCCTTGTACTGGAAGTGGTAGTTCATCATTCGCTCATACACATGACACAGCGGCAAAAAGCTGAGTGCCCGGTACCCGAGGCCGAATTCATGGGCTGCGCTAGTAGTTATTGCATTGGTAATCAAATTATTGTGTGACAGGACCACTCCTTTGGGACTCCCTGTCGTACCTGAGGTATAAATTATTGTTACCGGGTCTGAGGGTCTGATCGAATCCCTGACAGCAACCAGTTCAGGCATGATCCGTTCCCTGTTCCTGCGTCCCTCCTCAATAATGTCACCGAATGTTCTCAGGCCGTTCACGGCATCAAAGGCGAAGAGTTCCCTGATGGCCGGAATGGTTGAGGTTATAGGTGATATTTTATTATAGATTTGTTTATTGCCAATGATCACCGCCTTCACATCGGAGTGATTAAGTATGAAGGAGTACTCTTCATGCCCGATAGTTGGATATACCGGGACATGAATCATGCCAGCCTGGGCCAGGCCGTGGTCAACCATGTTCCATTCAGCCTTGTTCGGGGTGATGGTTGCCACATGGTCACCTTTACCGTAGCCAAGAGCCATCATCCCGCAGGAGAAGAGGTCAGTCAGTTCCCTTACGGCTTCGGTTGAGTAGGTTATCCACTCGTTTCCGTGCTTGCCTCCGAACATCACCTCACGCGGACAGACCTTACACCCAAGGTCCACCAGGTCAAAGGTTCTGGTAACTTCCATTAAAACTGTATAAAGATTAGTGATACAAGATTATGAATTTCGAACAATAAAAGCAAATAGATGGGCAGTCAAATTATAAGCTGCCCAAAAGATTGATTTGTAGTCGTATAAGAATTCCGTCAAAAATCCCTTATTTCGAACGTTCCCATGGTGTCTGTCAGAGCTTCTTTTTTGCGATTGCGGCAGCCTTCGAAATGGCTCCGGGGAGGCCGTCTGGTTTTTTGCCGCCGGCTGTTGCGAGCTGTGGTTGTCCTCCGCCTCCGCCGCTGATCTCCCCGGAAACGGTTTTGATCATCTCCACCGCATTGAGTCCGGTCAAACCTGCTGCCCTGTCACCGAGGCCGATCACCAGGGAGACTTTACCGTCATATTCTGACCCGATGATTATTATGCTGCCGTCGTCTGACTGTCTTATCTGGTGTGCAATATTCTTGAGGGTTTCAGCCTGTGTCTTCTCGAGTATGCCTGAGTATATACGGCATTCTCCGGCACTCTCTGCCCTGGCAGTCAGTTCGTTGCGCGCGGTTGACGCAGCTGCCTGCTGCAGCTTCTCAACGGTGCCCCTGAGAGCTGCGTTTTCCGTTATCAGCTTCGTGATGTTCACCACCGGGTTACCGGTGCTCCGGAGCAGGGCAGTGATCTCGTCGAGGATCTTCAGTTTCTCATTGATAAAGCTGATGGCATTCCTGCCTGTCACTGCCTCTATCCTTCTGACGCCGGCGGCGACAGCTCCTTCGGAGACTATTCTGAAGAGTCCGATGCGGGAGGTATGATCGACGTGTGTTCCGCCGCACAGTTCCACTGAGTCGCCGAAGGCTACAACCCTGACCCTGTCACCGTATTTTTCGCCAAACAGGGCCATGGCTCCCATTTTACGGGCCTCTTCCATGGGAGTATCATTATGCACTACAGAGGCAATGTTGCTCATGATCATTTCGTTGACCTTTTGTTCAACAGCGTCCAGTTCTTCCCGGGTTACCTGGCGGAAATGGCTGAAGTCGAACCGGAGCCGTTCCGGTGTAACCAGGGAACCTTTCTGTTCAACGTGATTTCCGAGCACTTCGCGAAGGGCGTGGTGCATGAGGTGGGTTGCAGTGTGATTGTTTGCGGTATCCTGCCTGGCCGCGGCATCAACCACAGCCCTGAAGGGTGTGGAGGGGTCCGCGGGGACGGCTGAAGCGATATGTATAATAAGGTTGTTCTCCTTTACAGTATCAGTGATGCTGATCCTTCCGCCTGCACCCTCGATATAGCCCTTGTCCCCTGTCTGGCCGCCTGATTCGGCGTAGAATGGTGTCTTGTCAAACACAAGGTGAACGGCTTCGCGACCGCGCGAGGTGACTCTCCTGTAGCGGGCGATCCTGACAGTGTCTTCGGTACGGTCATAGCCGGTGAAAACGGTGCTGTCTGTGTCATGGATGATGACCCAGTCTCCTGCCGTCACTGCTGCATCATCCCTTGACCTTTCCTTCTGGGCATTGAGTTCCTTCCTGAAAGCCTCCTCGTCAAGGGTCATGTCGTTCTCCCTGAGGATAAGCTGTGTCAGGTCCACCGGGAACCCGTAGGTATCGAAAAGCTCAAAGGCATCGCTGCCGGGAAAGGTCTTTTTCCCTTCCTGCCTGAGCGAATCGACCCGCTTTTCTATCATTCTCAGTCCTTTTCCAAGGGTCTTGAGAAATGCCTGTTCCTCTTCATGTATTACCTTCGATATCAGTTCCTGCTGCGCAGTGAGTTCAGGGTAATGTCCGCCCATTGATTCAACCAGCGCAGGCAGCAGCTTATATATGAACGGCCCGGTCATGCCCAGCGATGTGTAACCGTATCTGACGGCCCTGCGCAATATTCTTCTTATTACATAGCCAGCCCTGTTGTTTGATGGCAGCTGACCGTCGGCAACGGAGAAGGATACTGTGCGAAGATGGTCTGCGATGACCCTGTGTGCAATATCCCATTCTGTCTTCTCTCCGTACGGTTTGCCTGTCACAGCGGCTGATGCTGCAAGCAGTGGCTGAAAGACATCAGTGTCATAGTTTGACTGTTTATTCTGGATGACCATGCAGAGACGCTCGAATCCCATCCCGGTGTCAACGTGCCTGTCGGGCAGCAGTTCAAGCTCGCCGCCGGCCCGGCGGTTATACTGTATGAAGACGAGGTTCCATATCTCGATCACCTGGGGATGCCCCTTGTTGACCAGCAGATGACCGGGGGAGGCTGCCCTCTCGTTTTCGGACCTTATGTCGACGTGGATTTCCGAACAGGGTCCGCAGGGTCCGGTCTCGCCCATCTCCCAGAAGTTATCCTTCTTTGATCCGTCGAGGATGTGGTTCCCGGCGCCGGGAAAGCATTTCATCCAGTACGATGCAGCTTCGTCGTCACGCGGTACATCCTCCACAGGATCGCCCTCAAAGACGGTGACATAGATTCGCTCTGCGGGAATACCCATACGGCCGGTGAGAAACTCCCATGCCCATTCTATGGCTTCTTTCTTGAAATAGTCGCCAAATGACCAGTTGCCCAGCATCTCGAACATTGTGTGGTGGTAGGTGTCAAGTCCCACCTCCTCGAGGTCATTATGCTTGCCGGACACGCGCAGGCACTTCTGCGAGTTGGCTACGCGCCTGTATTTTGCCGGCTGGTTGCCGAGAAAAATATCCTTGAACTGGTTCATTCCGGCGTTTGTGAACATCAGTGTGGGATCGTTCTTTATAACCATTGGTGCCGACGGCACTATTCTGTGTTCCTTCGACCTGAAGAAACTGAGAAATTCCTCTCTTATCTCGTTAGCCTTCATTTTAAGTTCCTTACACCAGCTTTGAAACAATTTTGTTCTGGGTGCGTAAAATTAAGGCAAATATTTCACGTTTGCTGAATTGTAATCTTAAAATGGTGGCTTGTCCACCTGTCTGCTGATGCCGGGAAGGAAGAATTACGTTTTTGATACTGTAAACCTGCAGTTCAGGCAACACAGGCGAAACTGGAGCGAAAAGCTGACCAGGTTCTCCTTGTTTCTTGTTCTTTCCGTTTGTGCGACATTGATTTACAGCTTGATATTTCATCGCTTCTTCGGTTCTCCCAAGGAAGAGCTTCTGCAGCAGAGGGTGGATGAGTTGAAGCTGAGCTATACACTGCTGGAGAGACAGATAGACCTGTCTTCACGTGCGGTGGCCGAGCTTCGCTCTTCAGACAACTCTTCCTACAGGGCAGTTCTTGACATGCCACAGATACCGTCTGACATCTCCGAGGGAGGTGCCGGAGGTACCAACCGTATGGCTGATCTTAACGGTTACATGAATTCGGAGATGATGATGAAAGTGAGGTCAAAGTTCGAGGATCTCCGCACACAGACAAATATTCAGTACAATTCTCTCACTGAGCTCAGCGTAAGGGCAGAGGAATGGAAGGATATGTGGGAGCACCTTCCCTATATAAGGCCGGTCAATGTAACCATGAGACTTGGTGACGGGATGAAATTCCGTGAAAAACATCCGGTGCTAGGGTCGCCAAGATGGCATTTCGGTCAGGACTTCCGCTGTCCGGAAGGGACTGAAGTTTATGCTACCGGTGCCGGGACAGTTGAATATGCCGGTAACCAGTATGACGGATTCGGCATAAAGGTGGTGATTGATCACGGGTACGGTTACAGGACAATCTACGGACACCTGAGTAAGTATAACGTGAGACGGGGACAGAAGGTGAGTCGTGGCGATTTCATAGCCCTCTCAGGCAACACCGGCACTTCAACAGGCCCTCACCTGCACTACCAGATAGACCTCTTCGGAGCACACGTTAACCCTCTGTGGTACTTTGAGGACGGCATGACGGAAGAAGAGTATTTCATGATGATAGACTTTCTGTCAGGACCCTGACAAAGTAATTTTAAGTATTCTTTAACAACTTTGCCGGTCAGGCTTGTTTTTGTATTTTATTTAATATTTCTTATGTTTGCATGATACAGAGCATGCCATCACAGAGAATGCCAAAGACAAAATACAAGTTCAACCACGAGACACTCAGCTTTGACAGGATAAGGCTTGGCCTCAGACAAACATTCCTTCGGCTTTTCGGATACTTCGTCGCCTCGGTGATTCTCGCCGGTATCTATGGTTTCATCTTCATGTTCATATTTGACTCCCCGCAGGAGAAAGCCCTCAAAAGGGAGATTGCACAGCTTTCCCTGCAATATGAACTTATGAACAGGGAGATGGAAAATGTTGAAAAGGTGCTGGTCCATCTGCAGGAGACGGATGATAATCTTTACAGGACGATTTTCGAGACCGAGCCGTTGCCCTCATCATATCGCAACGGCGGCATAGGCGGTGTCAACAGGTACCAGGAGCTGGAAGGGTTCTCCAATTCGGAACTGGTTATTGAGACGGCAAAAAAGCTTGACCGGATCAGGAAAAAGATCTATGTTCAGTCGGAATCATTTGACGAGTTGATAGCCTATGCGAAGGAGAAGGAGGAGATGCTGAGCAGCATACCGGCAATACAGCCTATCTCGAACAGGGATCTGAAGCGCACGGCCTCAGGTTTTGGTTACAGGATTCATCCCATCTATAAGATAACAAAATTTCATTCGGGCATGGATTTCACAGCGCCCACCGGGACGGACGTGTTTGCAACGGGCAACGGGGTGATCAAGGAGGTCAAGTCGGCCCGCCGCGAGCTTGGCAACCATATCATAGTTGATCACGGGTTTGGTTTTGAGACCGTTTATGCTCATCTTAACGGCTTCAAGGTCAGGGCAGGGCAGAAGGTCAAGAGAGGAGACGTTATCGGGTTCGTGGGAAGCACGGGCCTGAGTACCGCCCCGCATCTGCATTATGAGGTTCATGTGAATGGCAAGGCTGTTGACCCGGCACTCTATTATTTCAATGACCTGACTCCTGACGAGTACGAGAGGATGCTTGAAATCTCCAGCAAGAGCGGTCAGACGTTCGATTGATTCAGTTAGTTCATCATGCCTTACAGGGAAAAGACAGTGGAAAAGCTCTTCTACCAGATTGGTGAGGTGGCAGAGATGTTTTCCGAGCCCGTATCCACCATCCGGTTCTGGGAAAAGGAGTTTGAAATACTCAGGCCCAAAAAGAACAAAAAGGGCAACCGCCTCTTCATGCAGGATGATATAAAGAACCTGAAGATTATACATCATCTTCTCAGGGAGCGTGGCATGACTCTTGACGGCGCGAAGAAATACCTGAAGAACAACCGCGATGAGACTGATTACAGGCTTGAGATAGCTGATACCCTGAGGAGCATCAGGGCGATGCTGGTGGAGATCAGGGACGAAATCAAATAAATTTATGGCTGTTACTCTCGGAGAATTTGTACGTTGGCTTGAGGAGCTGATGCCTCTGTCATTTCAGGAGGAGTATGACAACAGCGGGCTGCAGGTGGGAGATCCTTCATCCGTTGTCACCTCCGTGTTGCTCACCGTTGATGTCACCCCGGAGGTGATTGCTGAGGCTGCCGATTGCGGGTGCAGCCTGGTATTGTCTCATCATCCGCTGATATTCAGGCCGTTGAGGCGACTTTCCTATGGCAGTAACAGTGAAGTGTGTGTTGCTGATGCACTGAAGCGGGGTATAGCAGTTTACTCTGCTCACACCAGTTTTGACAATATGGCCGGTGGAGTGAGCCATCTTCTGGCGGGGAAGATAGGGTTAAGTGATATAAAGGTTCTTGAGCCGCTTACAGGCAGGCTTCTGAAGCTTGTGACGTTTGTTCCTGAGTCGCATGCTGCGGTAGTCAGGGATGCGCTATTTGAAGCGGGTGCAGGGAGCATCGGCAATTATGACCGTTGCAGTTTCAATGTGCATGGTGAGGGCACTTACCGTGCCGGTGAGGGTGCTGATCCTTTTGCCGGCCGTGTAGGAGAGGATCATTCGGAGCCCGAGGTGCGCATTGAGGTTGTTGTCCCGCGTCACAGGGAGTCTGCATGTGTGAGGGCATTGCTTGCTTCGCATCCGTATGAGGAGGTGGCATGGGATCTCTTTGTCATGGAGAACAGGTATTTCGGCGCCGGCGCCGGCGCCGTTGGCTCCCTGCCGGAGCCTCTGGCAGGTACGGCGCTGCTGGGGGCGCTGAAGCGGCTGACGGGCCTGCCCGTCATCCGCTTCAGCGGTGACCCCGCCCGCACAATACGCACGGTGGCAGTGTGCGGCGGGGCGGGCGCCAGCCTTATCGGCAGCGCCGTTCGCGCCGGCGCCGATGCTTTCATCACCGGGGATATCAAATACCACACCTTCACCGAAGCACCCGCCGGTATGCTCGTGGCTGACATAGGACACTATGAAAGCGAAAAATTCTCACTCGAAATTCTCTATGAACTGATTCTGAAAAAATTTCCTAACTTTGCACTCCGGTTTTCCGGGATAAAAACCAATCCCATTAATTACTACGGGTATGACAAAACAGAACAAACAAGCTGAGACTGAACTGACAATAGAGGAGAAGCTCAGGGCACTTTATTCACTGCAGATTGTTGACTCAGAGATAGATAAAATCCGCATTCTCAGGGGCGAACTGCCACTCGAGGTACAGGACCTGGAGGATGAGGTGGAAGGCCTCGAAACCAGGATCGGTAACCTGAAGAATGAAATCGCGGAGCTTGAAAAGTCTGTCGCAGGTAAAAACAATGAGATCACTGCCTCTCAGGCTCTCATTAAGAAATATGAGGAGCAGCAGAATAACGTAAGAAATAACCGCGAGTACGATTCTCTTTCAAAGGAGATTGAATTCCAGACACTGGAGATGGAACTGTGTAACAAGAAGATACGTGAGTTCACAGCACAGGTGGCCGAGAAGAAAGAGGTGATGGCTGAGGCTCAGGCTTTGCTTGATGAACGCAGGAAAGACCTGGATGGCAAGAAATCAGAGCTGGATGATATCACTCGTGATACCCAGAAGGAGGAGGAGAACCTTGCCGAAAAGTCTGCCGAGCTTCAGACAAGGATTGAAGAGAGGCTTCTGACTGCCTACAAGAGAATCCGTTCCAACGCTCGCAACGGCCTGGCCGTAGTGCCGGTCAAGAGGGATGCCTGCGGCGGTTGCTTCAACCAGATCCCGCCACAGCGTCAGCTCGACATCCGTTCAAGAAAAAAGATCATCGTCTGTGAATACTGCGGACGCATCCTCGTTGATGACGAGATAGTTGGCGAAGCAGGAAACTGACATATTCATTGATGAGCATACAGGGAGACGTCGAAACCGGCGTCTCTTTTCGTTTTATTATATTTGTCGTGACTAACACCAGTCTTTATCATGAATGATTTCAAATCGCAGGTGCTTGAAGGGATTCCCTCATACCTGCCAGAGCCCAGACCATATGATCTCTCGGCAAACCATGCTCCCCGGCGCCGGGATATACTGACACCGGAAGAAAAGAAACTCGCCCTGCGCAATGCCCTCAGGTATTTCCCCGTGTCACTGCACGGTGTGCTGGCGCCTGAGTTTGCGACGGAGCTCCGTGACCGCGGAAGGATATACATGTACCGTTACAGGCCCACCTACGAGATGAAGGCCAGACCGATAAGTGATTATCCCCACCGGTCGGTTCAGGCTGCAGCCATCATGCTCATGATCACCAACAACCTTGATCCGGCGGTGGCACAGCACCCGCATGAGCTGATAACATACGGAGGCAACGGCGCCGTCTTTCAGAACTGGGCACAGTACAGGCTCACCATGAGGTACCTCTCGGAGATGACTGACGATCAGACACTGGTGATGTATTCCGGTCATCCGCTGGGACTTTTCCCCTCTCACCGGGACGCACCCCGCGTTGTTGTCACAAACGGCATGGTCATCCCGAACTATTCATCACAGGATCACTGGGAGAGGTTCAATGCCCTGGGTGTCTCGCAGTACGGGCAGATGACTGCCGGTTCATACATGTATATCGGTCCGCAGGGGATAGTCCACGGCACCACCATAACCCTTCTCAATGCTGCCCGGCGGGTAATGCCTGTGGCAGGAGAGGAGAGAAAGAGCCGGCTTTTCATATCATCGGGACTGGGCGGCATGTCCGGAGCGCAGCCCAAGGCTGGCAATATTGCAGGGGTGGTCTCGGTCATCGCTGAGGTGAACCCGAAGGCAATCAGAACGCGCCACTCACAGGGCTGGGTAGATGAGGTACATGACAATCTCTCCATGCTGGCTGACCGCGTACGCAGGGCATGCCGGGCAGGCGAGGCGGTTTCACTGGCCTACCATGGAAACATCGTGGAGCTGTGGGAGAAGTTTGCGGATGAGGGTCTGTGGGCTGACCTGGGTTCAGATCAGACATCGCTGCACAATCCATGGGCCGGGGGCTACTACCCTGCAGGAATAAGCTTTGATGATGCCAACGCCATGATGGCTGAGAACCCGGAAAAATTCCGCGTACTGGTACAGGCCTCACTGCGCCGCCAGGTGGAGGCCATCAACAGGCATACTGCACACGGAACCTATTTCTTTGACTACGGCAACGCCTTCCTCCTGGAGTCGTCACGTGCCGGCGCCGATATCGGAGACGGCAGGGGGGGATTTCGCTATCCGTCATATGTTCAGGATATTATGGGCCCCGGATTCTTCGATTACGGCTTTGGTCCCTTCCGGTGGGTATGCTGCTCTGGTGATCCGGCAGACCTTGAGAAGAGTGATGCCCTGGCGGCTGCCACACTTGAGAGGCTGATAAAGGAATCGCCTGACGATATCCGTCAGCAGATGTCGGATAATATTCACTGGATACGTGAGGCAGGCCGCAACAGGCTGGTAGTGGGATCACAGGCACGGATCCTGTATGCAGATGCGGCGGGCAGGACGAAGATAGCTGCTGCTTTCAACGAAGCCATTGCTGCAGGGATAATAAGCGGACCCATTGTGATCGGGCGGGATCATCATGATGTGTCCGGAACAGACTCTCCCTACAGGGAGACATCCAATATCTATGACGGATCGCGTTTCACGGCTGATATGGCAGTGCAGAATGTTATTGGCGATGCATTTCGCGGTGCGACATGGGTCTCCATCCACAATGGAGGTGGTGTTGGCTGGGGCGAGGTGATCAACGGTGGCTTTGGCATGGTGCTTGACGGCTCGTCTGAGGCTGACCGCCGTCTCCGGTCAATGCTGCTCTGGGATGTCAATAACGGCATCGCAAGGCGAAGCTGGGCCAGGAACAGAGGGGCAGTAGCTGCAATAACCAGGGAGATGGAGCGTACCCCCGGGCTGGTGGTTACCATGCCGGAGGAGGCGGAAGACAGGCTTATTGAGGAGGCAATAGGCCGTATAGAATTGTAGATTTGTGATTTGCGAATTGCAGATGGCTGTATGCCATCAGGAATTGTATAAGGCAGGCCACAACCCACCCACATGCCCCCTGTTGTTAAGAGTGCATGCTGTTACAATTATTCAAGCTCTGCGAGCTTACAGTTTTCTCTAATCAATTTTCTGAGATAATCGCAATTCGCAAATTCATTAAAGATTATCAGGAATCACGTCGGACAGCAGGCATACTGCCTGGGCAACGACACCTTCACCGCGGCCGGTGAAACCCATCTTCTCGGTGGTTGTGGCTTTGACTGATATGGCATCGGAAGAGATATTGAGGACTGACGCCATGGTTGTACGCATGGCGGTGATATAGGGTGCCAGTTTAGGCAACTCCAGGCAGACGGTACTGTCTATATTCACTACCCTGTAGCCCCTGGCTGTCACCATCTCCATGGTACGTTTCAGTAAAATCTTGCTGTCAATACCCTTGAATTCATCAGAGGTATCAGGAAAATGATAGCCGATGTCATTCAATCCTGCCGCACCCAGCAGCGCATCGCAGATGGCATGGATCAGTGCATCGCCGTCCGAGTGTGCTACACACCCTTTGGATGAGTTGATATGTACTCCTCCGAGCCAGAGCTCCCGGCCCTCCTCAAGACGGTGGAAGTCGATGCCCTGCCCTATCCTCTGGTGGAGCGTCATCTCAATAATTACTTCTGGCTCAGGTTACGCAGCGAATCGAATTCAAATCCGAGGGAGAACCTGAGTGTGCGGGCCAGCGGATTGTTCTGCGTGAAAGGCATAAGATATGAGAAATCAAGCGAGAAGACGCTCATCCTGAACCCGGCTCCGACGGTGAAGTACTTCCTGTTTCCCTTGAGCTCGGCTTCGTTGTAATAACCGGCCCTGATTGCAAACTGCTGGTTGTACCAGTACTCAACACCAACCGACTGTGTGAACTCCTGCATCTCTTCCCTGAAACCGCCCGGGGCATCGTAAAACGACTGGAATATGGCTACCGGTACCGAAACGTTCGGATCCTTGCCATCGATTATATTACGGTCCTCGTCATAGACAGGTGGCGTCGGAACAAGCAACTTGTTGATGTCGAGTGACAACGCAAGCGCGTTGTACCTGTCGAGGTTAATCAGGAACGTTGTTCCGATGCGCATGTTGATGGGAATGAAGTCGGGATCGAATTCGGTTGTGTAACTCATCTTGGAGCCAATATTCGAAAGGTTGATTCCAAATGAGATGTTCCCATCCCTTGATCCGAGCGAGAGCTGGTTCGTGTAGTAAGCTGAAGCATCAGCAGCGAAGGCGATACCCGGTTTTGTGTCCTCGATCCCGCCGGTCAGGTTCGAATAGATGAACCGCAGGGCCACGCCTCCCGACCAGTGTTCAGAAAAAAGCCTGGAGTAGGCGGCGTCAACAGAAAATTCGTTTGCATTGAACTCCCGGAGTATACTCCCTATATTATCAGTAAACTCTATCTTGCCAAGCGAAGAATACATCAGGCTGGCAGCAACTACCTGCTTGCTGTCGATCCTGTAATAGCCGGTGAGGTATGAAAGATTTATATCGGGAATAAGCGCTCTCAGCCACGGGGAATATGACATGCCGAAACCTCCGTTTCCGTCTATGAAGGCATATTTTGCAGGATTCCAGTGCATGCTGAATATGTCCGGGGAGGTTGCCACACCGGCATCACCGAGAGCTCCTGAGCGGGAGTCGGGTGCGATGGAAAGGAACGGTACAACGGTTTGAATGGGATTATAATTCAACTCCTCCTGCGCTGTTACAGGTAAAATAGTAATAAGTGTCAGTAGTAAAGTGCTAACAATCAGCGCGTTGATTTTCATGTGTATTTAGTTACAGATTTGTGCAAATATAAAACAAAAAAAAGGGTCACTTATTGTGTTGTTTTACAAAATGATAAAACGGCCTGTTGCTGAGGCTTTTTCGCCCTCTGAAGTCACTGCTTCAGCCCTCCACAGATAGAGTCCCCGTGCCACCCTGCCTCCGTTAATGTCACACCCGTCCCAGGGGATATCCGGGAGGGCATATCCTGCACTGTAGCTTTTCTCCCTGAGAACCCTGACTGTTCGCCCGTCTGAGCTTAAGATTGTAAGGGTAATATCCATTTCGGTCCCTGGCCTGTTATGGCCGGCCGTGAATTTCGTCCCTTCGGTTGCCGGGTTGGGAAAGGCAAGCAGGTTGTTCAGCCTGAAGCTGCCGCCGGCCTCCACAACAAACCTTAGGGTGGCAACCGATGGATTATTCAGGTTGTCCCAGGCTCTCAGAGAGACTGTGTGTTTGCCTCTTTCGGCTACCATCAGCGGGTATGCCAGACTGCCTGAGCTGTGCAGGCCGATGTCTGACCTGAAGAGGCTGTTGAGCGCTACTGCAGATGACATGTCATCGTCAAGCCATGCGATTATATCATGCCCGATACCTGTTCCGCTGGCGTTTATTCCCGACCGGTCACTGAGGAATGCAAGCAGTATGGGGGAGTTGTCAGTGACCCCGCCATCGTTGAACAGGGTGTCATTCATGAACAGTCTTATCTCCGGTCCCTCCGTGTCATCCATTGCCGTCCCGGAGAAGCCACCCACAGTAATTCCGGAAAAACTTCCGTTAAGGTCGGAGATGCTGTCGAAGGCATAGTATTTTATTGCTCCGTTGCCATAACTGTAGTTTATGTCGAGGGGGACGATGAATGAGAAGGTGAACCTTCCCCCGGTGACGGTAGTTCTTCCGCTGAAGAGTATGTTACCGGCAACCGGGAAAATCATTGGCGAACCGCCGTCATTTGCCAGCGTGCTTACATTGCCCGGTTTGTCGAACACGGTTGGTTCGAGCGTACCGTTAAATCCGGGCATCAGGTTGCCGTCTGCATCTTCGAGATGGCCGCTGACAGTTACCAGGGACAGTGCCTTGAGGGTATCAGATGGAAGGGAGATGTGAACGCCGTTTATGCTGTCAGTTACCACCCTGCCCCTAACGGGCCATGCAAGTCGCAGTGCAGGGTCTCCAAGCAGCAGGAAATTGCGCTTGTTCATGCCTGTGCCGGAGCTGACCTTTGCCTGCCTGATTATGTCACCCAGCCTCATGGAGCGTCCGTCAGGCGCTGTTTTGAATGCATTGTCATATATTGCCCTGTTGAGTGCATAGTTCGGAGCCGAATAGACAACCCTTGTGGTGCTCATCAGCGCAATCGCCCCGCCGTCAGGATTGAGCAGCACCATCTCGCCGGCCGAGGTCTTCGCGGTAATGAGACCCGTTGTACGGTTGATGTCAGCATCGTCGAACCTTGAAAACTCGCAGGTTGCGGTGATAAAGAGAGGCAGCATCTTGCTGTTTTTCCACGAGTTTATATTGTCAGTCCGGATCACTCTTTCATGTGCAAGTCCCGACTCGTTCCCGTGTCCCACATAGTTCATGATCAGGCATCCGGCAGCCATCCTGTCATCAACGGCCTTTGAAGCATCAGGATAGGAGTCGCCCGTCACCGAGGTCACCTGCCGGTAGGCGTCAAGATAAATTTTTTCTAAAGTCAGTGGAGGAGCCACCGCAGATGCCGCTTCTGCAAGGCCTTCGGCATCAAGCATATGGAGATTGGCGTCCTCATCGTCAGCCACCAGGCAGAGGATGTTTCTCCATGATCCGCTGTTTGAGGCACTGAGGTACGATTCGATCTTTCGCACCATGATGCTGGCTGACAGGGTGTCTGATGCTGGGAGTCTTCCGATGCCGATATCCAGGAAGCCCTCTGCTTCGCCCTCGCCATCATCGAGGAGGCCGTAGAAGTCATCAGAGGTGAAGGAGAGGACACCGGTATTGGAGTTGACCGACTGCCAGGTGGGGATGAATGAGCTGTTTTGCGGGGGTGGTGTCTTGTTCTCATATGATCCGTCGCCGAACAGCAGCAGGTACTTCAGCGGGGAACCGTAATCCATGCCACGGTCACGAATCATTTTCACGAAGTTTCTTATTGCGGCGGCATCAGGAATTCCGCCCGAAAATTCATTAAATATCTCTTCCGGTGTAACTATGACTGAGCTGGTGCCGTCGTCTGCAAGGTGTATTGCACTAAGGCGCTCCGCATAATCACGGAACAGCGGGTGTGTTACTATTACCATGTCAGCCGGGGCAAGGGCGTGCAGGTTTTGCGGTTGCACCGCGACAAATCTTACCGGCTGCCTGATGTGTGTTGCCGCAAATGCCACAAATTTCCTAAGGCTGTCGGTTGCTGTCGTGAATAGGGTGTTTCCCCCCTGGGTTGCAGTCTGCACTGCACGAGGGGAGAAGGGATCCGTGACGTCCCAGACCCTCAGCGAGGCTGAACTCTCCACCGAGAACCTTGTCACTCTCCCTGTTCCGGCAGTGCGGCTGTCGCTTATGATCAGGTGCCTGTCACGGTAAACCATCCTCGCCCTTGCCAGGAAATCAACATAGTCGATATACCCGGTGGCGGCCATATTGCCGCCGGATGAGAAGGTGATGCTGAAAGCCGGCGATATGGAAGAGGGCATAACGGAGTCTGACACTGTCACAATCTCTGCGAAGATGCCATTCAGGTCTGTCATCGTAACAGGCGGCACGGTGACCGATTTCACCGTTTCCGTTCCCTGGGCAAGGGTGAATGAGGTGCCGGTGTCAGACCGTCCAAGTACCCTTAACCTGTATCTAATCCTTTCGGAGGTGATCAGGTCTGTGAAATCAGGGCTCACACTGTTCTGTATCCCGGAGGCCACCTGCTGGTACCATTCCCTGCCTGACCTGATGAGGCTGATCTCCTCGCGTTCATGCCTGAAGACAACGTCGGTTGACTGTGAGGCATCCGTAGGGGATGCTGACGGCGGTGTATCCGTTACCATCACAAGGGGGCCTGAAGGCTGCGGACCAATGAAATACCATGCCGTGTCGGAGTAATGATGCCGAAGAAAGCTGTAACCGCCTGAGGAGGGATCATGCAGCCACCTGTGAGTCCCTTCGGCATAGAAGAGCATGTAGTCTCCGTCATTGAAGATTCCGTCACTTCCCTTTTCAACCGTTACGGCAATTTCCCTGAGGTCATCAGGGGCGGTGCCGTCGTTCATGAATGACAACTGTCCCCGGTTGTTTCCGTAGAGCACGGCGGTGGCGGGATCGGTTATCCCCATCTCTCTTATGCGTGAATAATCGAGTCTGTAAATCCCTTCCGAGGTGATGGCAATCTTAGCCCACCGGCCGCTGGCAAGCACGGATGAGGCCGCGTACTCCTGCGCTGCAGCATGAATCAGGGGCAGAAGAGATATTATGCCGGTTGCCAGACTTTTCAGGTTCATTGTGGCAAAGATAGTCAAGTAGCTTATCTTTGCCCTGTTTTGCTGCTGCCGGAGATAAAATATTAGAGGCACGGCAGCGTTGATAATTGTGAAGTGCGAACATGAAGTTCAGTTACAGGACTCTTTCTCCGTTATTGCTCCTCTGCACCCTGACCCTCAGAGGCCAGGATACCTGGCACGGTACGGTGTCAGGCATGCAGATGATGTACAATCCTGCATTTGCGGGATTGCGGGAAGCGCCGTCAGTGAATCTTTCTGCCTTCACTTTCCTGCCGGGAAAGGGTTTTAATCTCCGGTCAGTTTATGCATCATATGACGCCTATTATTCCGGCCTTCACGGAGGTGCCGGAGTGTGGCTTTCTGACGATATCTCCGGAGAGGTGATGAATGATCTCAGGGGAGGACTCTCGTACTCGTACCATTTCCGGGCCGGACGGAATACATTTGTTACGGCAGGACTCACCGCCTCGTTTATCTCGAGGGGCATACGATCAGGATCAATAATTCTCCCGGATGACATTGATCCTTTCAGAGGCATCACCGGAGGAGGAGCCGGGTATGCCAATCCGGGAGCCATCAACCGGTTCGACCTGGGCACTGGCTTTACTGTTACCTCAGGACCATGGACCGGCGGTGTCTCAGTAATGCATCTCACACGTCCCCTTCTTAGTGATGAAGAGACTGAATACAACAGGCTTGACCGGCTCTTTTCCCTCACGGCAGCAGTGGATCTGTCCCCGCGTTCAGGCGATCTCTCGCTGTTACCATCGGCCGCTGTTATTATCCAGGGCAGCGAATTCAGGATTTATCTGGGCAGCGAAGCCTCCTGGAGGGGTCTGATGGCGGGACTGGCCATGTGGCATACAAAGGGAGGATTCACTTCGGCACAATGCTCTATCGGATATGACCTCTCTTTTGTAAAGATCATGATGTCATACAGTTATATACTATCAGGCGGAGCTGCGCCAATTAGTGGCACGGCAATAGTCAGAGCCGGTGCAGTGTTTGGTTTTGGAAATGTTGAAAAAAGTCGAGGAGTGCACATAATAAAGTTGCCCCTTTTGTAGTTATTTTGGTGCAGAGTTTTGTAAACGAACAGAATTTCAGGATTAAAAAAGTAATCAAGTAAACCTTAAATGGCTATGTATAAATTCAGAGCTTTACCGGTTTTTGTTGTTGTTGCTCTCTTCTTCTTCTCCTGCAAGGGAGGACAGCCGGATAACGTATCTCCTACAACAGGCTGGAGCTACAGGGATCCCAAATCGAGTGATGTGAATGATCTTGGCTACCCGATAGGGGAGGCCTCGGAACAGATCACCGGCCCCAACCTTGTACTTATTGAAGGAGGTACCTTTACGATGGGAAGGGTTGAGCAGGATGTGATGTATGACTGGAACAACTCGCCCCGCAGGGTGACTGTTTCTTCATTTTATATGGATGAGACGGAGGTTACCAACCTTGACTACCGCGAATATCTCTACTGGCTCAGGAGGGTATACAGCGATTATCCGGAGGTTCACCGCCGCGCTCTTCCTGACACCCTTGTCTGGAGAAGTCCTCTGGGTCTGAACGAACCTTACGTGCAGTATTATTTCCGTCACCCCTCATTCAACAACTATCCGGTTGTAGGTGTGAGCTGGCTGCAGGCCAATGACTATTGTGTATGGCGTACAGACAGGGTCAACGAGCAGATCCTTCTTGACAGCAAGTGGCAGGATAACAATGTGGAACAGTCAGGAGCCAACAATTTCAACACAGAATCATACCTGGCAGGACAGTATGAGGGTGTACCGGGACAGAGGGTGGATGAGCTTCATCCGCGTGTCCGTCTTGAGGATGGCGTCCTTCTTCCGCGTTATCGTCTGCCGACGGAAGCTGAGTGGGAATTTGCAGCCTACGGTCTCAGGGGCAACACCTTCGAGGAGAGAATTTATGAAAGGGCTATCTATCCGTGGGACGGACACAACGTCCGCAACTCGGCTCCAAAGTACAGGGGAGAATTCATGGCCAACTTCGTTCGCGGACGTGGTGACATGATGGGTGTGGCAGGCAACCTGAACGATGCCGGTAGCATCACTGTTGACGTAAGGTCATACTGGCCCAATGATTACGGTCTCTACTGCATGGCAGGCAACGTGAACGAATGGGTGATGGATGTTTACCGTCCTCTCTCATCTGAAGATGTTGATATGTTCAACCCGTTCAGGGGCAACGTCTTCACCGACCTGAAGCGTGACGCCAACGGCCAGGTGGTTGAGAAAGACAGGCTGGGCAGGCTCCAGATTGACACTGTGAAGCCGGAAGATGTGGCAAACAGGTATAACTATCAGAAAGGTGATTACAGGAACTACCTGGACGGCGACGTAATATCAAGTATCTCCTCGAGTCTTGAATGGTCAGGCAATGCTGATCTTCCACAGACTGAAAGGATGTATTCTCAGAATGAAGTGGACAATGACTATGTGACTCTCATCAATGACAGGGCCAGGGTTTTCAAGGGCGGATCATGGAAGGACAGGGCTTACTGGCTCAATCCCTCAACCCGCCGCTACCTTGACCAGGAAGCCTCACGTGACGACCTTGGTTTCCGCTGCGCGATGATCAGGGTTGGAAGTCCTTCAGGATTGTAATATATAATATAGGTATAGTATAAAGCCTCATTATCGAAAGTAATGAGGCTTCTTTTTAGAACGTGATGGAGATTGAAAGGCTATATGCACTGTTCCGCAACTCAGCGGGGGTAACAACAGATTCAAGGTCGGTCAGGAAGGGTGAGATCTTTTTTGCCCTGAAAGGGCCGACCCATGACGGTAACCGTCACGCTGTCGCGGCGCTCGGTGAAGGGGCTCTGGCAGCGGTGGTGGATGATCCTTCGCTCTGCGGCGAGAGGATAATAGTTGTTAACGATGTGCTTGAGACCATGGCTGCCCTGGCGGCCTGTCACCGTCACACACTGCAGATGCCGGTCATTGGCATTACCGGCACCAACGGAAAGACCACAACCAAGGAATTGCTCACAGCTGTTCTGTCGCGCAAGGGCAGGGTACACAGCACGGCCGGGAACTTAAACAATCACATCGGGGTGCCGCTGACGCTGCTCAGTGCGCCTGATGATGCCGCCTTCCTGGTGGTGGAGATGGGAGCAAACCATGTCGGCGAGATAGCCGCTCTCTGTGAGACAGCAAAGCCCACTCATGGTATCATTACCAATATAGGTACGGCACATATTGAGGGATTCGGATCCTTTGAGAATGTCCGGAAGGCCAAATCTGAATTATACCAGTCGTTGAGACTGAGCGGGGGGACCGTAATATTTAACGATGACAACCCCATCCTGAGTGAGCTGGCAGCAGGGATAGTCAGCCAGGTGCCCTACTCTGCGCCCGGCAATCATTCTCTTACGGCACAGGCTGCGGAGGGTGAAGGGATGCTTCTCAGTGTTGAGGCGATTATTGACGGTAAGGAATTCCGTTTTGACACCGGGCTTTTCGGGTCATACAATCTTGACAATGTGAGGGCTGCAATGGCGGCAGGATTGCTCTTCGATGTTCCGGCAGAAGAAATTGTGGATGCTGTCTCAACATACAGGCCTGCCAACAACCGGTCACAGGTGACTGAAACCGGAAGGAACACTGTCATCCGCGATGCATACAATGCAAATCCCTCCAGCATGGAGAAGGCAATAGCCTCCTTTGCTGCACTGAAGGCAGAGAGAAAGATGGTTATCCTGGGTGACATGCTGGAGCTTGGCAGTGAGAGTGTATCAGGCCATGCTGCCGTGATCAGGCAGCTGAGGCAGATGGAAGGCATTATGGCGGTGCTTGTGGGTCCTCTTTTCCGCGAGGCGGCAGCTGACTTTCCTGCACGGCTGTTCGGGTCATCAGAAGCGGTTGCCGAATGGCTGCGCTCAGAGAACCCGGAGGGTTACACAGTACTGGTCAAGGGATCCAGGGGGATGGCGCTGGAGAAGGTATACCCCTTACTCTGACCTTCCCTTTAGCGTTATCGAAAGAATCTCCGCCCTGGTGCCGAGACGCATGCGCGGACCCCAGAGACCGAAGCCGGAGGAGACTATCACGTGTGTTTTACCGAACATCCTGTGGCCGTAACTAAGCTCGAACATGCTGTCAGTAATCAGGTTGATGGGCCACATCTGCCCGTTGTGCGTATGCCCGGACAGCTGAAGGTCAACCGGTGTGGCTGCCAGAGCTGCCAGATCATAAGGCTGGTGGTCAAGAAGGATTACAGGAGCGTTCCTGTCTATACCAGACAAAAGTGTATCAAGTGATGTGCGTTTGCTTCCGGGGGTGTGCATGGCAGTCCGGTCGATGCGTCCGATTATCTGAACTCCGTTATCCAGTCTGATCACTTCATCTTTCAGTACCCTGATACCTTTGCTTTCAATATATGGAATCGATTTGTGCAGATCGCCTATGAACTCATGGTTTCCGGTGATTGCGTAGTTACCGTAACGCAGATCCGGAAGCTGCAGGGATGAAAGCAGGTCGCCGCGCAGCACCGGCCCGATGCTTCCGTCGATTATGTCACCAAGGAACAGCACCAGGTCAGGATTCTCCCTGGTTATCATCTCCGAGAGATGCCTCATGCTTCTTTTCCTGATGACGCTTCCGAGGTGAATGTCAGATACTGCAACTATTCGCAGTTGCTCGCTTCCGCCGGCAAATTTCTTGTCTGTTTCAATAACGTATCTGCTGGTCACCGGGCTGATGGCGGTGAAGAACCCGATGATTATAAGCAGTAAGATGCCGGATGTTACTCCTGCAAAAAGCCATAATCTCAGCTTAGGGAGTGTTTCAGGCGAAATGAGGTGAAACGGTTTCTGTATCAGCAGCAGGATATCAGCGGTCAGCCATGCGAGGAAGCCGTACAGCATGAACGCCATCCAGAATCCGCCGATTACGCTGAGAATGTCAGTGAACAGGCTGGAATAGGAGTGCTCCAGGAATTTTCCCAGTATATAGGTAGATGCCAGGGAAATGAACACTACATTGTATAATGTGGTGCTCATACCCGCTCCCGATAGTGCCCTGCGGCCTTTAAACCACAGGTATAAATTCGTAAGTATGTAGACGGTCAGTACCACCGTCAGGAAAATTGCCATTTGTTGTCTTCTGGTAAGGTCCATTTCAGTTCGGGAAATTTTTTTCTTCCGCGTATATAATACTCAAAAAGGAGGTATTTGTTCATCACGGTGTGAGGTGTGTGGAAAATTCCAGGATTGGGAGTCAGGGTTCTGAATGTTTTGATTGCCGATTGTTGCCTGCGAAAGTCCCTGTGTGCCCTCACCACCGCGGCTGCAGCCGGCCTGCCTTCACGGACCAGCAGCATCAGCCATGCAAGACCGTCCAGCAGTTGCCTTGCGAGGATGGTTCTGTGTATATGTTTTGCAGGAAGATTTTTTGCCAGCATGATCAGGCTGTTCCGGAAGTTGTAGTAAATCTTTGCCGGAGAACCGTAGCCAAGTGTGCCGCCGCCAACGTGATAAACCACCGAATGCGGGAAGTAGCAAACTGTATAGCCGGCGTTCTGCATCCTCCAGCAGAGGTCAATCTCTTCCATGTGGACAAAAAACGACTCGTCGAAGCCGTCGCACTGGTCAAATGCTGCGCCCCTCACTGCGATGCACGACCCGGATGCCCAGAATATCTCACGGGTGTCGTTGTACTGGCCGTGGTCATCCTCAATGGTTTCGAAAATCCGCCCCCTGCAGAACGGGTATCCCAGCCTGTCAATGTATCCGCCCGCGGCACCTGCATATTCAAATGATCCGGTATTGGAGTATGATCTGATTTTAGGCTGGCATGCCCCTACATTGGGATGCATCACCATGAAGGTGATCAGTTTCTCTGCCCATCCGGCCTCGACAAGTACGTCCGAGTTGAGGAGGATATAAAATTCCGCTTCTATCTGTTTCAGCGCCCTGTTGTATCCTCCGGCATAGCCATGGTTGCTGCCCAGGCTTATGACCCTGACCTCCGGCTGGTTGGTGGTGACCCATTCCACCGAGTCATCCTCTGATCCGTTGTCGGCAACGATAACTTCAGTTTCAGGTGCGAGGGTATGCTTCACCACTTCCGGTAAGAACTGTTCAAGGAACGACCTCCCGTTCCAGTTAAGTATGACAACAGCTGTCTTAGTCATTTTGCACAGGTCTTTTGTGTTTCCACCTTCGATGGCTCCACAGCCAGTACTCAGGTTTTTCCCTTATGATCTTCTCCAGCATGGCTGCATAGCTGGAGGTGATGGCGTTGGGTTCCTCCTCCCCCGGATGTTCGGAGATGAGGCTGTACTCCAGCTCGTAAAATCCCCGCTTCTTCTTGATTATGTGCATGAAGATGACCGGCATGTCATACTTCACCGCCACCTTCTCTGCACCCCTGTAGAATGCGGTGTCCTGGTTAAGGAAGGTGGTCCAGTATGAGATATCATCCCTTGCAGGGGTCTGATCACTAAGGAATCCTGATAGCGTCAGTATCTTTTCGCTTCTGCATTTCACCAGGTCCCTGATTATGTGGCTCATCGGGGTGACGCATACTCCGAACCGGGATCTTAACCTGAGCATATAACGGTCAAAGTCCTTGTTTTTTAATGGCTTATAGATTGCGATGGGCTTGTGTTTAGTTGAGAGTCGCATTGATGAGAGCCACTCCCAGTTGTTGTAGTGGCTGGAGAGTGCCACCACGTCGCGTCCTTCGCTGTAAAAGCGGTCGGTAAGTGATGTGTCAGGCACGAAAAAGCGCCGTTTCATCTGCTCGGGCGTAAAGTGCATGGCCTTGAGAGTCTCAAAGAACATATCAGTGAGATGACTGTAGAATCTTTTCTCAATCTGTTTGCGTTCTTCCGGGCTCTTTTCAGGGAAAGCGTTTCTGAGGTTCTTCTCAACAACTTGTCGTCGGTACCGTACCAGGTGATACATTACAGGGCAGAGCAGGTCGGAAAGAAAGAACAGAACCCTCATCGGGAGCAGGGTTATGATGTAGCTCAGGGCAACGAACAAATAATAGCCTGCACGTTTCATATGCTGTCAGTCTGAATGAGTTTTCCGTTCATTGATGAGTCGTCACGCAGGGTTGTCAGCCTGACCTGCCGCACTGTTCCCGGGAGGCCTTTGACCCAGGGGGTGATCACCCTGATATAGTTGCCTGTCAGTCCTGCCACCATTCCGTCAGCCCCTCTCTGTTCAAAGAGCACCTCCTGCACCTGTCCGGATGCACCGCGCATGAACTGTATACGCCGGCTTTCCGACAGTTTGATCAGTTGCCTGCTGCGTTTTTCCTTTTCCTGTTTGGTCACCTTGCCTGGCATATCGGCTGCCGGGGTGCCGGGCCTTGGTGAATAGGCGAAAACATGGAGATAGGAGAGAGGCAGGCTCCCGATGAAATTACATGTATCAGCATGATCTTCCTCAGTCTCGCCAGGGAACCCAACAATCATGTCAGCACCTATCCCGGCATAGGGTATTTTTTCCCGTATCTTCATCACCCTGTCAAGGAAGACCTCACGTCGGTACCGTCGCCTCATAAGTCCCAGAATCCTGTCATTCCCGCTCTGCAGCGGCATGTGTATATGAGGCAACAGGACCTTTTCAGATGCTATCATCTCTATAATCGGGTCAGTGACCAGGTTTGGCTCGATGGATGAGAGTCTCAGTCGCTGTAGCCCATCAATCTTCACGAGGTGCGAGAGCAGCTGTTCAAGAGACTCGCCGGTACTTTTTCCGAAATCGCCCACATTGACACCCGTGAGTACGATCTCTCTGACTCCGGACCCGACTATTGCCCTTGCCTCAGAAACAATCTCGGTTATGGGAGGGTTTCTGCTGTTGCCTCTCGCAAGGGGGACTGTACAATAAGAGCAATGGTAGTCACATCCGTCCTGTACCTTTAGAAATGACCGAGTCCTGTCGCCCGCTGACCATGAGGACATGAATCCCTCAGTTTCAATCCTTTCACATGAGTGAATCTCAGGTATGGTCCGCTTCTCAATGTTATTAATATAGGAAGCGATGTCGAACTTTTCATAGGTGCCAAGCACAAGGTCCACCCCCTCGATGGCGGCGGCTTCCTCCTGTCTCAGCTGTGCGTAGCATCCCACTACGGCGATGAAGGCGTCCGGGTTATTATGGATGAACTTACGGACAGATTGCCTGCACTTTCGGTCAGCAGCCTCGGTGACGGTACATGTGTTGATGACATAGATATCTGCATGGCTGTCAGGTGAAACCCTCTCGAATTTATTTTCGGGAAAGGTCCGGGCCAGAGTGGAAGTTTCGGCAAAATTAAGTTTGCATCCCAGTGTGTGAAACGCTACTTTCCTCTTCAATACTAAAAGGTTTATGTTCCGGCTGTAAAAATAGTCAAAAAAGCCGGTCTAGAGCAGCCTGCTTGCCAGTTCCGCGAGGAAGCTTCTTTCTCCCTTCACCAGGTGAACGTGGGCAAACAGATCGAGGCCTTTCATCTTGTCTGACAGGTAGCTTAGTCCGTTTGATCCCGAGTCCAGGTAGGGAGAGTCAATCTGTTCAATGTCTCCGGTAAAGATCATCTTTGTTCCCTCCCCGGCCCTGGTTATAATGGTTTTCACCTCGTGGGGAGTGAGGTTCTGCGCCTCGTCGACAATGAAGAAGATGTTGGACAGGCTTCGTCCCCTGATATAAGCCAGGGGTGTGATGACAAGCTTCTCGTCCTTGATCATGTCATTTATCCGGATGAACTCGGGGCTCTGGGCGCTGAAGCGGTGCTTGATGACAGTCAGGTTATCGAAGAGAGGCTGCATGTAGGGATCCATCTTCTCTTTAACATCTCCGGGGAGAAATCCCATGTCGCGGTTTGCGAGCGGCACTATCGGCCTTGCCAGGAAAATCTGTTTGTAGCGCTTGTGCTGGTGCAGCGCAGCCGCGAGGGCCAGGAGGGTCTTGCCCGTGCCGGCCTTGCCGGTGAGGGAGATAAGCTGAATATCGGGATTGCAGAGCGCGTCCAGCGCGAATGTCTGCTCGGCGTTACGGGGATCAATGCCATATGTGGTCTGCTTCAGCACCCTAACCAGCATTTTGGTGGCGGGATTATAGTGGGCAAGCGCACTGCTGTTGGTGTTGCGAAGGATGTAGAAATGATGCCCCGGCTCAATATCCTTCACTTTCAGCTCCGTAGCGGGAACACCATCCGGCTGCTCATAGAGTTTGCTGATAAGTGAATGGTCAGTGTTCTCTATGATCTTGATACCCTTGTAGAGGTCATCAAGATTGGCAACCTTATCGTTCTGGTAGTCTTCGGCCATGACGCCCACCGACTTTGCCTTCATCCTGAGATTGATGTCCTTGGTGATCAGGACGACCACCTTGTCCTTGTTCTCCTGTGTGATGTAGTCGGCTATTGCCAGTATACGGTGATCCGGTGTTCTTTCCGGGAAGGACTCTGAAACCCTGTCTGAAAACTGTTTGCCGGTCTCGATATGAAGTGTCCCAAGCTTCTCGCCCAGGGGGATGGGACCTGTAAGAAGCATGTTGCCCGCTATCTTGTCGAGTTCGCGGGTAAACTCCCGCGCGTGGAAGTTGATCATGTCATTGCCGCGCTTGAACTTGTCAAGCTCTTCCAGCACCACGATGGGTATGACCACATCGTTTTCCTCAAAATTATAGATGCATGTGTAGTCATGCAGCAACACATTGGTGTCGAGAATAAAAATCTTTTTTTGCTTTTTCTTTTTCGCCATAACGGATTTGTTTAAAGGGTGTCATCTCCGGCGCAGATATCACCGGTGACAAAGATAGCCGGACCGCCTCCGCGGGAGAAGCGCTTTTTGTAAATTTGCGAACAACCGCAGAAAGGTTATTAACATGACGTATACTGAGACCGTAGAATATCTGTTCAGCCTGTTGCCGGCATACCACCGTATCGGGAAGCCAGCCTACAAGGGCAATCTCGACAATACTCTGGAGCTTGACCGCTCATTCGGGCATCCTCACCGGCTGTTCCGCTCGGTGCATGTGGCCGGGACTAACGGGAAGGGCTCTGTTTCTCACATGACTGCCTCGATCTTGCAGGAGGCCGGGTACAGGACCGGGCTCTACACCTCGCCTCACCTGAAGGATTTCAGGGAGAGGATCAGGGTCAACGGCGTTATGATCGGAGAGGATGAGGTGGTGAGGTTCGTTCAGGAGCATGACGGGCTGATCCGCAGGGTCACCCCTTCATTCTTCGAGCTGACTGTGGCAATGGCATTTGATTATTTTGCCAGGATGAAGGTTGATGTTGCGGTAATTGAGGTGGGCATGGGCGGCAGGCTCGATTCCACGAACATCATTACTCCGGTGCTTTCAGTCATTACAAACATAGGACATGATCACATGGAATTCCTCGGAGATACACTGGCAGCGGTAGCAGGAGAGAAGGCCGGTATCATCAAGAAGGGGGTGCCCGTCATAATTGGTGAAACGCAGGATGAGACCCGTGATGTGTTCCGGCAAAGGGCAGAAACGATGAATGCACCGCTGACCTTTGCTGACAGCCGTTACAGATGCGTGCTGGGCCATATTGGGGCAAAAAGTGCAATGCGGCACTTTACCCTGACAGGACCAGCTGACGGTGTCAGGATCAAAGGTGAGACGCCCCTGGGCGGACTGGCACAGCAGAAGAATATTCAGACTGTGGCGGCAGCAGCGGAAGCACTGTCAGCCGGCTTCGGACTGAAGCAGAAAGACTTTGTAAATGGTGTGGCTGCGGTTGTGACAAATACGGGGTTGCAGGGTCGCTGGCAGGTGCTGTCACGGTCGCCCCTGACGGTTTGCGATACGGGGCACAACCGTGAGGGACTGGAGTACGTGATGAGGCAGATTAAAGCTGTGCCGAAAGAGGACCTGCACATGGTTGTAGGTTTCGTAAATGACAAGGATCTTTCCTCTGTGCTGCCTCTCTTCCCGCGTGATGCTAAATATTACTTCACCCGGGCCTCGGTTCCCAGAGCGCTTGACCCGGATATTCTGAAGGCTGAGGCCGGGAAGTATGGTCTTTCCGGTGACAGCTACTCTTCAGTAGCTGAAGCTCTTGGGTCAGCGCGGGTCGCTGCCGGTCCGGATGACATGATATTCATCGGGGGGTCAACTTTCGTTGTGGCGGATGCGCTGTGATTTGCGAATTCCGAATTCCGATCTTCGATTTTATTTAATTCGCAATTCGCAACTCGCAATTCCTCAGACTGCTTCTATGGTTGATGGTGGTTTGGTGGCTATGTTATAGGTGACGGAGACTACTCCGGTGACCGTCTCATCCACATCGGTAAGGATGGTGCCCTGAAGAAGATACCTTGCTCCGCTTTCCCTTACTATGCATCCGAAAACCTTTTTGTAGAACGTCTGGGTGATGGCTTCGCGTTTCTGTTCAGGGTCGGTTATTCCCTGCAGGGCCTCGAGGAACTCCTGCTGAGCATCGATGATCTCAACCTTAACACCAAGCTTCGCAAATACAGAGGCAACAGCTTCGGGTTCCCCCTCCTGCATCAGCCCGTTCTGAATGAAGACTGTCCTGAGTCTTTCGCCCAGCGCCATATGGCCAATCATCGTTACAACCGACGAGTCGACTTCCCCCGGAGAGAGCGTCGATAGCCGTACCGTCGCCCACGGCGGCCCTTATCTCATTCACCTTCTCAGCAATGAACTGTTCGGGTTTAAGATCCTGCACCTTTATTTCACTGATCATCTTCTGAGTGTTTTTTAGGACAGATACAAATACAGCTTATCGGGGAGTGAGACACTACAAAATGAACAATCAAAAGCTTTAAATTCTCCAGCCCTGAATGCTGGGAGCTAATTCTTTTAACCCTGCCATGTCCATGATGTGAAGCTTTTTGTCTACCTTAATCCAAAATTTCATGCAAGATGAAAAGGACGATTATTATACTATTTTTTCTCACTGCGGCAGTGGCTCTCACAGCACAGGAGGAAAAAAAACTGACCATACTGCACACAAACGATTTTCACTCGCATATGCAGGGGTTTGCGCCTGAATCGGCCTACACCCCGCTGGTGGCTGACAATGATCCCACGCTTGGGGGGCTGGCGCGCATTGCAGGTATTATTGCTGATGTGCGTAAGGAGAACCCGGGATCAACACTTGTGGTTGACGGCGGCGATTGCCTGATGGGGACACTGTTTCAGGCGCTGGAGCCTGAAACGGGTTTCCAGATCCCCCTTATGAAGAAGGCGGGGTATGATGTGGTAGCGATGGGTAACCACGACTTCGATTTCGGGCCGGAGGCCTATGCGGGTATCCTGAGGAAGGCCTCGCAGAGAGGTGAGATACCGGTGATACTGATGGGAAATGCCGTTACTGACCCGGATGACACGTCAGATGATGCATTCGAGGCACTCCAGACTGACGGCCTGGTGAAACGGTCGATAATACGGGAGGTAAATGGCATCAGAATAGGTATCTTTTCCCTCCTGGGCAAGGATGCCGATGAGTCTGCCCCGTATGCCCCTCCGGTGACTTTTGAAAAGATAATCCCGGCAGCAAGGAAGCTTGTCAAAGAGCTGAAGAAGGAAGGATGCGACATGATCATCTGCCTCTCACACAGCGGAGTCTCACGAGACAAGAAGGGGAACTGGGGAGGTGAGGATGTTGAACTGGCTACGAAAGTCAGGGGGATAGACATTATCATCTCCGGTCATACACATACCTGCCTTAAGGAACCGATAACTGTCAGCGGTGTTCCGATCGTCAGTACCGGCAGTGCCGGACTGAATATCGGGAGAATGGACATAACCTATATGGGAAGCGGTGTCAGGCTCGACAAATATATGATGATCCCGGTGGATGATACAGCCCTTGGCGTTGAATCCATACAGAAGGAGATAGAAGAGCAAAAGCTTGCGGTTGACAGGATTGTGCTCTCGCCTCTTAAACTTAATTATGACATGCCTGTCACCATAGCTCCCTTCCGGATGGAGGTTGATGAGTACGGAGACCTTGCGGCAAGCAATCTGGGACCACTTATTGCCGATGCAATTCATTATTATGTAAATAATTACGGTCCTGGAACAGATATTGCCATGGTAGCTGCCGGCGTCATCCGTGACCCTGTGCTTCCCGGAACACAGAGCGTGGCAGATATCTTCAGGGTGATGTCACTTGGTTCAGGTAATGACATTGTTCCCGGATACCCGCTATCGCGTCTGTGGGTCACCGGCCGTGAACTAAAAAATATCGCCGAGATACTGATAATGTCATCGGCATCCACGCCATCACACTTCTGTTATTACTCTCACCTCCGGATTGATTATGATCCTGAAGGGGGCCTGCTGAAGAAAATCCGCAAAATGGAATTCACGGATGCAGACGGCAATGTTACTGAGGTGAACACATCAAAGGATGACACACGCCTGTACTCCATTGTCGCTAACTCCTATATGCTTGATTTCGTGGGCATAATCAAAAAGATGTCACTCGGTCTCATCAATGTGGTGCCCAAGGACGGCAACGGCAATCCAATTTCTGACATGGATCTTGCAGTGATGGACTTTGATCCGGATATTGCAGGCATGCAGCAGGGAAAGGAATGGCTGGCGCTGGTGAGGTATCTGCAGCAGTTTGCACCCCCTGAGGATGGTGGTCTTCCGGTCATCCCTGAGCAATACCGTACCCCTCCGCGCTCACTGTCAGCAATTGTAACCAAATGATAATCAAAGCCAGACATATACCATTTTTTGTCAGGTTCTTCAGTTTCTATTCACGGAACGGGCTGAAGAGACATTTCAGAAATATTGTATTCGAGTGCAGCGTGAATACTGCCGGAAGGCCCGTTATGCTCATCGGCAACCACTTCAGCTGGTGGGACGGATTCATTGCCTATCGTATCAATGATCTCTTTCTCCATAAAAGATTCAACATAATGATGCTCGAGGAGCAGCTTAAGAGCAGGCTATTCCTTAACAAGGCGGGGGCTTACTCAATCAATCCGGGGTCGCGGTCAGTGGTTGAAACACTCAGTTATACATCCGGTCTCCTTCATGATGCTGAAAATATGGTGGTGGTCTATCCACAGGGGACCATAACATCGATACACCGGAGGCCGGTGAGGTTCGAGAGAGGGACCGAACGGATCATTGCCGGTGCCTCGGACAAGCTTATGATACTTTTTTATGTCGCCCTGCCCGACTGGTATTCGGGGAAGAAACCGGGGCTTTATGTAAGGGTGATTGAATATTCCGCAATGGAGAGAAACATCCCCGACCTGGAGGAGGCCTACAATATTTTCCTTGACGAGTGTATTGCCAAGCAGATACCTTTATGATACTGACTGTTACCGGGTGTATCGTGCTCTTCCTGACCTCCCTTCGCTTTGCGGTGGCACTTGTAAACTGGTTTTCACGGCCTTATCTGCCTCATGTCGGAAGAGACAGATCGCGTCTGCCGTCGATCTCCGTTCTCATCCCGGTGAGGAACGAAGAGAAGAACATAGGCACACTTCTTGGCACACTTGCCCTGCTTCCCTATGAAAAGGCTGAGATCATTGTTTATGACGACGGATCAACTGACAGCACCGCTGAGGTTGTTTCCGCCTGCGCGCGGGTTGACAGAAGGGTCAGATGCATCACGGGAGATGATCTCCCTGAAGGATGGACGGGTAAGAACCATGCATGTCATAAGCTGGCTGAGGAGGCAAAGAATGATTACCTCCTCTTTCTGGATGCTGACGTGACGGTGGGGGATGACCTGCTGAAGAGGGCCGTCTCCTATGCATCAAGGCACAGGCTTGCTTTGCTCTCGATGTTCCCGCGCCAGAAGATGAGGAGCAGGGGAGAGAAGATCGTGGTCCCGTTCATGTTCAGGATATTGCTCTCACTGCTGCCGCTGTTCCTGATAAGACGATGCCGGTGGAGCTCATTCTCTGCTGCCAACGGGCAGATGATGCTGTTTCACGGCGCCACCTACAGGCGCTACCGCTTTCATGAGAGAGTCAGGAACAGGATGGCGGAGGACATAGAAATAATGAGACTGATCAAAAGATTGCGGTTGAGGGGCGATACGCTCGTAGGGCGCAAGGAGATAGAGTGCCGGATGTACAGGAGCTATAGTGAAGGAGTAAACGGTTTCTCGCGGAATATTTTTTCGATGTTCGGGAACAGCCTGGCTTTCCTGCTGCTGTATGCCTTGACAGGCCTGATCGGATGGGTTATTCTGCTTTTCCTGCCGTGGCAGTTTGCTGTCTCTTACTTCTTAATGGTTTTAGCCATCAACGCTATAATCGCCCGGATCAGCAGGCAGAGGCTGAGTGAAAATCTGCTCTGGTTGCTGCCCGGAATCGCAGCTTTTTACCATATTGCATTCCTCGCACTAAGGAGGCGCGCAAACAACAATTTTGAATGGAAAGGAAGAAAAATCAGATGACAAGGCGGTACATGGTTCTTATAATATCGCTTTTGGTTTTGCCCGTATTAGCGGTTAATGCGCAGGGCGACTGCAGCAACTGTACCGTTTATAAAGGCTACATCAGTGGCAACATGGAATTGTGGAAGAAGGGGATGCTGGACCTTGAGGGGCAATACAGGCGTGACCCGGAGGCATGCACGCTCTATACGCTGGCGGAAGCCCGCTACGGTTATATCGGGTATTTACTTGGCAGTGATCAGAAGAATGCAGCACGACCGGTTGTTGAAGCCTTTGCAGCCGAAGTCGAAAAGCTGGCTGCATATCCTGAATACAGGGCAGAGACCGAAGCCTTCCGGGTAGCCCTGCTGGGGTTTCGTATGGGACTTAACACAGCCCGGGCAGTGATTCTCGGTCCGAAGGCGTTAAAACAGCTTGAGACGGCCATGGAGGTTGGCAAGGGTTCAGCCGCCGTATGGATTGAGAAGGCAAATTCTGAAGCGTATATGCCAGCCTTTGCAGGGGGCTCAAAGGAGAAGGCTGCTGAATCATTCAGGGAGGCCCTGCGGCTTTTTGAAGCTGGTGGTGCTGTGCCGGCCTGCCACTGGAGGTATCTGAATACTATTGTCTTGTCAGGAAAGTTGCTCGAAAGGATGGGTGACTACAGGGGAGCCCGCGAGGCATACCTCAGGGCCCTCAGGAGAGAGCCTGATTTTCAATGGGTGAGAGATGAACTGTTGCCGGAAGTAGAGAATAAACTAAAGTAAATATATGACAGGAAAGAAGGCGCTTATAGTAGGTGCCGGATTAGGCGGGCTGGCAACGGCCCTGAGGCTCAGGCGCCGGGGTTATGAGGTGGAAATGGTAGAGATGTACCGTCAGGCCGGTGGGAGGCTAAACCAGCTGACATCCGGAGGCTTCACCTTTGATATGGCCCCTACCTTCTTCAGCATGAGCTATCATTTTGATGAATTTGTCAGGGATGCAGGTATTGAGATGCCATTCAGGTTCGTGCAGATTGATCCCCTCTACCGTGTGAACTTTCGCGGCAGTGACAGGTGGTACACCATATACCGCGATCTTGACAGACTTGCCCGCCAGTTTGAAGATATCGAACCTGGCTTCCGTGAGCGTATGGAAAGGTTCCTGGCCTCGTCCGGGGTATTGTTTGATGACATAGAGAAAGGGGTCCTGTCAAAGAACTTCAGGTCGCTTCCCGACTTCTTAATGCAGATGACGAAGTTGCCCTTGAAGCATGTCCCGAAGGTACTGCGTTCGGTATGGGGTGAAATGAGCCGTTACTTCACTTCATACGAGGTGAGGGTGATCTTCTCGCTGGTATCCTTTTTCCTCGGGGCCACGCCGTTTGATACACCGGCAGTCTATACCCTGCTGAGCTATACTGAGATGGTGCATGACGGTTACCACAACGTCGAAGGAGGGATGTACCGCATTGTTGAGGGTCTTGTTCGCGAAGCGGAAAAAGCCGGGATAAAGATCACTTATAATGTCACTATCGCAGGGTATGAATCAACCGGGAAGAGGAACAGGGCTTTTGTTGATACTGCAGGCAGACGATGGGAAGCAGATTTCTTCGTTGTCAATGCCGATGCCGCCATGTTCAGGGGAAGGGTCTTCGGCCGCCCGGCCTTCAGTGATAAAAAACTTGACCGGATGCAGTGGACACTGGCACCGCTGACACTCTATCTGGGGGTGAAGGGTAAGATGGAGAACATACACCATCATAACTATTTCCTCGGCGACAGGGACTATGAACCATACTCAAAGGGGATCTTCCGCAACAGAGTCTCGCTGGAGAAGCCATACTACTATGTTAACGCCAATGCTGTCTTCAACCCGCAAAGCGCACCGGCAGGATGTGAAAACCTCTTTATCCTGGTGCCCGTGCCTGACCTGAGATTCAAACCTGACTGGAGTGACAGGGAGAGGATAGCTGATGCGGTAATAAGGGATCTGTCTGAACGCACCGGCCATAATATGGAGGCGAACCTGATGACCCGGGTGGTGCTTGACCCGGTTGACTGGCAGAACATGTTCGGACTCTGGCGCGGCAGCGGGCTCGGATTAGGGCATAAGATGACACAGGTTGGAGGATTCCGGCCTTCAAACAGGGATGAGGTCTTCTCAAATGTCTGGTATACCGGTGCCTCAACGGTGCCTGGAACCGGCCTGCCGATGGTGATAATCAGCTCCAAACTAACCGTTCAGAGAATAGAAAATGAAATTGACTCTCTATGACACCATCGCCCTGAGGTGCAGCAAAGAGGTAACCACAGGGTACAGCACCTCATTTTCACTTGGAATACGCACGCTGGCTCGCAGGCACAGGCCTGCAATCTATGCCATCTACGGATTCGTCCGTCTGGCCGATGAGATTGTTGATACCTTCTTCGACCAGAAACAGCGTGCGATGCTGAAAAAATTCAGACAGGATACTGCAGAGGCGATAACGGACGGTGTAAGCTCCAATCCTGTGCTGCACTCATTCCAGTGGGCTGTCAATACCTATAGTATAGACAGGGAATTCATCGATGCATTTCTTTACAGCATGGAGATGGACCTGGATCAGAAGAGGCACGATGAGAAAAGCTACGCACAGTATATTTACGGCTCTGCAGAGGCAGTGGGCCTGATGTGCCTCCGCGTCTTCTGCCATGATAAGCCCCATCGCTTTGCGGAACTCAGGGAACCCGCACGAAAACTGGGATCGGCCTTCCAGAAGGTCAATTTCCTGCGGGATATCGGCAGCGATTTTTCTGACAGGGGCAGGATATATTTTCCGGGGGTCGACTTTGGTAATTTTACCGCCGCAGACAAGAAACTGATAGAGGATGATATTGCCTCGGAGTTCAGTGCGGCACTTGAAGGGATCAGGGGTCTTGACCGGGGAAGCCGGCGGGGGGTATACCTGGCATATTCATATTACCTGGCGCTCTTCAGCAAGATCAGAAAGACTCCGCCGGAGGCAATTGCAGGACAACGGTTCCGGATATCCGACGGCAGAAAAATACTCCTGCTGGTAAAAGTTTTATTGAAAAGCCTGACAGGGCTGATCTGAAGAAAGCAAAGAGATGAATGAAAAAGCTGCAGTAATTGGCGCTGGCATAGGCGGCATGGCATCGGCCATCAGGCTTGCACTGAAAGGATATGAGACGCACCTCTATGAAAAGAACGGGGAGCTGGGCGGTAAGATAGGAGAGCTTCGAATCAACGGCTGCCGGTTTGACACCGGTCCATCACTCTTCACCCTGCCGGAACTGGTTGATGAACTCTTTACACTGGCCGGGGAGAATCCCCGTGACCACTTCAGCTACATTTCACTTGAATCGTCATGCAGATACTTCTGGGATGATGGCACACTGCTTAACGCGTGGACAGACAGGAACCGGTTTGCGGCGGAGGCAGAAAGGGTGACCGGTGAGCCTGCTGAAAATGTTATCCGCTTTCTTGACGAGTGTGCCGAACTCTACGCCCTGACGGCAGGCATATTTATCTTTTCGCCATTCTATCAGCTCGATAACTTCCGCAAGCCTGAGTCGCTCAACGTGGCCCGCAACTTCAGAAAGCTGAATGCCTTTTCCACAATGCACGGGGTGATCAGCAGACATTTTCGAAATGATAAGCTGATACAGCTGTTTGACCGGTACGCAACATATAACGGATCAAGTCCATACAGGGCCCCCGGCACCTTGAACGTCATCGCCCACCTGGAGCATAACAGGGGAGCATTCTTCCCGGCAAGCGGGATGAGGGAGATAGTTACCGCGCTTGAGGGTCTTGCCGGCAGGTGCGGCGTAAAGGTTCATGCCGGCGAGGATGTTCTTTCCGTTGTCAGGGAAGGCAGCGTTGTCAAGGGGGTAGAGACCGCCACCGGATTTATATCTGCAAGTGTGGTGGTAACGGATGTGGATGTGATCCCCTTCTACCGGAAGCTGATGAAGGAGGAGGGTCAGGCCAGGAAACAGGAGAGGCAGGAACGGAGCACATCGGCACTGATTTTTTACTGGGCCATGAACAGGAGATTCGAAGAGCTCGACCTTCACAACATCTTCTTTTCCTCGGACTATCCGGCTGAGTTCAGAGCCTTGCGCCGCGGAGTGGTTACAGATGATCCCACCGTATATCTCTTCGCCTCATCCAGGGCGGTGCCGTCTGATGCGCCCGACGGTATGGATAACTGGTTCGTGATGATAAACGTGCCACATGACAGCGGGCAGGATTGGAGCTGTATTGTCAGTCAAGCGAGGGAAAATATAATCAAAAAGCTCAGCAACAGGCTTGGATATAATATTAAGGATGTGATAGGCGCGGAGCGTGTGTTGGATCCGCCGCTTATCGGGAAGCTTACCGACTCCAGCCGGGGAGCTCTTTACGGCAGCAGTTCCAATAGCCGGTTTGCGGCCTTCAGGCGGCACCCCAACGTCAAGGGAAAATACAGAAATCTCTGGTTCGTAGGGGGATCAGTCCATCCCGGCGGAGGTATTCCCCTCTGCCTGGCGTCGGCAAAGATTGCATGTGACATGATTCCTCCGGCAGAATGACGGTTAGCAAACCCAGCATACTGAAATCGACTGAAATACTCCTGTGGGTATATGGTGTGGGACTGGCTGGCATGCTGCTGCCTTTCAGCCGCGAGCTGTTCAAGTTGATAACACCCCTTAACCTGCTATTTGCTGCACTGTTTCTGTTCTGGGGCAGGTGGCCGGCGAGGCAGGTAATTGTCACGGGACTGTTCATTGCCGTTGCCTCATACTTTATCGAGGCAATTGGCACAAATACCGGAAAGATCTTCGGGGTGTATTCCTATGGGAGGACTCTTGGGCCTGCCCTGCTGAATACTCCGGTGATTATAGGCCTTAACTGGTTTTTACTGATCTATTGTACCAATGTCATCAGCCGTTTGCTGTGGGAACGGCTGACAAAAGCGAACGAACGGAGTCATAACGGACTGCCGGCATCGGTGTTTGTCATTATAACCGGCTCACTGCTGATGGTTGTGTATGACCTGTTCCTGGAGCCGGCGGCTATGAGGCTGGACATGTGGTCATGGGAGTGCGGGGTGATCCCGTTTCGCAATTATGTGGGGTGGTTTTTCTTCTCAACTCTGTTTCACACTGTGACCAGGTTATGGGGAGAGGAGGAGCCAAACAGGAGGGCTGTACCCCTCTTTGCTGTTCAGGTTGGCTTCTTTGCAGCCATTGATATCTTCTATATGCTGGCTGCCTGATCCCCGTTGACCGAGAGAATCCTTACAAAGTGGTTCTCCAGGTGCCGTCTCATTCCTTCCCGGAATTCGTCAGGAGTACCTTTTTTGAGCAGGGCAACCAGTTCCTTGTGTGACTTGTATTTCTTGCGTTTGCCCTTCACCTTCAGCAGGCCGATATTGTAAACATGCTGAAAGGCGGGCAGCAGCAGGTTCTGAAAGTCTTCAAGGGTTGTATTGCCGGTCATCTGGTACAGTTTGCCGTGAAACTTGAGTTCATGATCGACGTCAAACAGGATATTGTCTGAGTGATCAGGTTCGATCTCCACCAGCTCTTCGAGCTCCCTGATATCCTTATCAGTTTTCCGGGCGAAGATGAAATCGGCCATGCCGACTTCCAGTGCAAGTCGCATTTCAAAGACATCCATCAGGGTTTTGTTGTCAAGTATCGTGGGGATCAGTGATTTGCCTAGAATAGCTGAGAGGTCGGGACTCTTGATGATCGTTCCCCTGTGTTTCTTGGATTCAATCAGACCCATAGTTTTGAGTCTGTTCAGTGATTCCCGTATGACAGTCCGGCTTACTCCCATTATGGTGGCCAGTTCTGTCTCTTTGGGTATGGAATCGCCGGGCTTAAGCTCCTTATATAAGAATACCTCTATAAGACGCATCTCTACCTTATCCACGAGGCTGCTGGTGTCAATTGCCTTCAGCTCAAGTCTTAAGTCCTGATTATCCATAATTTATCGAATAAATATTTAAGTAATACAAAAAAAGTAAAAAAAAAGGATAAAACCGTTGCCTGCAGTTAGCGTCGTTGTCAGGGGGGCCACGGCAGGTACCTCAACACAGGCAGACGGCACCTATACTCTTAATGTGCCATTGGGGAGCAATGAGATCATTGTCTCAAAGGTGGGATATGTGTCACAGACGCTGTCAATAGGATCAGAAATTATGGTGGGTTCATATCGAGACCCTGATCTCCCTGGCAAAAGGATACCGGATGACGGGTGATGAGCGGTGCCTCGACTGGTTTGAAAAGGTTGACTCTTATACCTGGCGCCATTTCCCGGATCCGGATTACGGAGAATGGTATGGCTACCTCAACCGCAGGGGTGGTCGTTGGACTGCTCTGGGTGGTTGCTTTGCTGAACTACATGGACCGCCAGATGCTGTCAACCATGAAGAATGCAATGATGGTTGACAGCATTGAGCTCGAGAAGGCAGAGAATTTCGGAAGGCTGATGGCAGTATTCCTGTGGATATACGGTCTGATGAGTCCCGTTGCAGGTATTATCGGCGACCGCCTCAACAGGAAATGGCTGATAGTGGGGAGCCTCGTAGTTTGGTCAGGAGTCACATTTGCAATGGGTTATACTGACGATTATAATGTTCTTTATGCACTCCGTGCAATAATGGGTATCAGTGAGGCATTGTACATACCTGCGGGATTATCACTGATTGCTGATTACCACCGGGGATCCACCCGGTCGCTGGCTATAGGTATCCACATGACAGGACTGTACATGGGACAGGCCCTCGGGGGATTCGGGGCCACTGTGGCTGAGAATCTTTCGTGGCAGAAGACCTTTCACTATTTCGGCATAGCCGGGATTATTTACAGTGTTATACTGATAGTACTCCTTCGTGAGTACAAACACAGGGAGAAGATAAAGAAAACAACCTCCGGTATTTCCGGATTGAAGTCGGTGGCATCGGGGCTCTCGCTTCTTTTGGGAATGGTCAGTTTCTGGATGATACTCTTCTATTTTGCCGTGCCAAGTATTCCGGGTTGGGCAGTAAAGAACTGGATACCAACGCTCTTTTCCTCAAGCCTCGGGATTGAGATGCCGGTGGCGGGCCCGATGTCGACTATTACCATTGCTGCATCATCGCTCGTAGGGGTGATCTTTGGAGGCATACTGTCAGACAGGTGGATCCTGAAGAATCTGCGGGGCCGGATATATACAGGAGCAATCGGTCTTTCACTGACAATACCGTCGCTGCTTCTGATCGGGCTGGGCCACAGCTATCTCTGGATTGTGGGAGGGGCAGTCCTGTACAGTATAGGGTACGGTATGTTTGACGCCAATAATATGCCCATCCTCTGTCAGTTTGTGGCTCCCAGGCTCAGGGCTACCGGTTACGGACTGATGAATATGACCGGAGTCTTTGCCGGAGCCTTCATAACAAGGGTGCTTGGAAAATCGATGGATTCAGGCAACCTGGCAAGGAATATGGCGCTGCTTGCAATTCCGGTGATGGTGGCTGTTATTCTGCAGCTCATTGTGCTGCGGCCTGTTTCGGCAGACATGTCGTCGGAGCAGGAGTAGCAATTCTTCGGAGAGCCCCCGGGCAATCGTCATCCATAAAAACAGTTGACATCGCTGTCAGACCAGAACTTTTTTGTCACCAGGAACCGGCTTTCCTGTGAGTCATACAGAACTCCGGCCATTTTTCTTATTGTCGTCATGTGCACTTGACGTCGTCAATGCGTTCAATATCATGTAATTATATCTGAGACTAAAAAAATAGTCAAAATTTACGCAAAAATAGTTGCATGACTAATAAGTTAGTCATATATTTGCATTGAAGGATTGACAGAACAGAATGAAAACAATGCAACTGACAAGGGCGGAGGAGCAGGTGATGCAGATTCTCTGGGATCTGGGAGAGGGACTGGTCAAGGATATCAGGGACCGGTTTGATGAACCCAGGCCTGCGAGGAATACTGTTTCAACCGTAGTAAGGATTCTGGAGAAAAAGGGATTTGTGGACCATAAGTCCTATGGGAATGTTTATCTCTATTTCCCTGTCGTTTCGCGGGAGGATTATTCGCGGCACCAGCTCTTCGGGCTTCTTGAAGGTTATTTTGACAACTCGTTCCCTGCCATGGCATCATTCTTTGCACGTGAGAAGGATCTTAGCGTGGCTGAGATGGAAGAGCTGATCAACGAGACGAGAAAGGAATTATCGGACAGTAAAAAGCAAAAGTGATGGGAACGGTGGGTCTTTATCTTCTCAGGTCAGCAGTCTGGATAACCGGTTTTGCACTGGTTTATCTTCTCTTTCTCAGGAACGAGAGGTTTTTTCTTCTGAACAGGATCTACCTTATTACTGGTATCCTGGCTTCGGTCATCCTTCCGCTGGTGACAATCCGGTATGTTGTTGAGGTGCCTGTCATTCAGGCGGGCGTCACAGCCGGTCCGGTAACGGCAGCGTTGCATAGTGGCAGCACCTGGCAGAACATTCTTACGGTGGCACTGTTCTCAGTCTGGCTTGCCGGTGCTGTGGCAGTACTTTTACGGTATGTCACACAGGTATTGCCTGTGTTGCGTGCAGTTGCCGTTGCTGACCGTTCATCAGGTTATCCTGTTAAGGTAATCCGGTCTGATAAATATCCGGGCTCATTTTCATTGTTCTCCATTGTTGTTGTCAATCCTTCAGTTTCAGAGACCGAGGCAAGGGAGATAATGAATCATGAGCTTGTGCATATCAGGCAGATGCACTGGTTTGACCTGGTGCTTTCATCCATTCTCTGTGCAGTTCAGTGGTTCAATCCTGCCGCATGGATCTATTCCAGGTTCATAAGGCAGAACCACGAGTACCTGGCTGACGAGGAGGCGCTGCAGCGTTCCTCTGATCCGGCCGTTTACAGGGCTGTACTACTTAACCAGATCGCCGGCTCACCGGTAATAGACCTGGGCAACTTTTTCAGTTATTCACTAAACAAAAAACGATTTCTGATGATGAAAAATAAGATAAGTTCGCCTTACAGGAAGCTCAGGCTTCTCCTGATCCTGCCCGTGGCCGCATTGGTTCTTTTTGCCTTTGCTAAGCCGGAGTACAGGGTAGTATCGGATCCTGTTGCTCCTGTTGCCGCCGTCGCTGCTGACCTCACGAAGAGCGTCAGCGGGACCGTGAAGGATGATGCCGGCAAACCACTGGAAAATGCCGTGATAGTTATCAAAGGCACTACAATTGGCACTGTCAGTGATGCTTCAGGTCGCTTTGCGCTGAAGGATGTTCCGGATGACGCCGTTCTTGTGGTCTCCTATGTCGGATTCGAGACAAAAGTGGTTTCGGTGAAAGCTGCCGGCAGCAGCATTTCAGTTACGATGAATAAGAGCACTACGGTGATTGATACGGTCAGTGTAGGGCCGGTGCCCCCGCCTCCGCCACCCCCACCTGCCTCAACTGCAGCTAAATCAAAAACAGCCCCGGAAGCCGGCTCAGGAGAAAGGGACGTGTTTGTGGTGGTTGAAGAGATGCCGCAGTTCCCGGGAGGCATGGAAGCAATGATGCAATGGATTGCAAGCCGGATGAAATATCCGGAACAGGCTAAGAAGGATGGAATACAGGGTGTCGTATATGTCGGTTACATAGTCAATAAGGCGGGCAAGGTTGAGAGCGTTGAGGTTGAAAGATCCGCGAGCCCTTTGCTTGATGCCGAAGCCGTAAGGGTTGTGAGTGAGATGCCCGACTGGACCCCGGGAACACAGAGAGGCAAAGCAGTGGATGTAAAGCTTGTCATACCAATTAAGTTCAGCCTCAAATAGGGAGTAGGGGGAATATAAGAAACGGATTGGCTTATTCGCTGATTCAGAATGAGGGCCGGTGTCATATGCCGGCCCTCATGTCATAATCTAATTCTACTCTGTGGTAGGGTGAATAACAGTCTGCGGGAACGGGATCTCGATTCCCGTTTCCTGCAGGATCATCATAAAAGCCACAATCATTATCAGAATCTTCAGCGCGCCGCTGAAGATTCTTATCAGCGTGTCTTCTCTCTTTTTCTCAGCCTCCGGGCTGGTGTTTGCATCCGGTCTTACAGATGCCCTGACAGTCCTGACCACAATCCTTTGCAGCACCCTGTCAAGGACAAAGGCAATTACGATTATCAGTATGATCCTTATCCCGTGCGATATTAACCATGGCACGATCTGTTCGGTCCATTTCCCAATTGTTTATATTGTATCAGTTTTGATCGGGTTTCTTTTCAGCAGTTTAGAAAGCTGATTTGCGTCAATATAATAAATTGAAAACTTTCAGACTCCCGGCCGGCAAAAAAAATATCAGGTATGCTTTACGGCATAACAATGGCATAATAAGACTTTTTTTAGTCACGTTCTACCGGGGGCTTACTTAATATTGGTTAAATTTGAAACTCACTGTAACATGACAGAACAGCAGACAAGATATGATTCTTCTGAACGGCGAAGTCGGTAATTACATCATAAGCAACGGTAAAAAGTATTCCTATTTCGCGGGAAATAATTACCTGGGGCTGGCATCTCATCCTCAGGTCAAGGAAGCCGTTATCCGCGCGGTGCAGAAGTACGGAGTGAATTTTGCCGCATCGCGTCACACCACAGGGACTTCAGACCTTCACCTGGAGCTGGAGAGTGCACTGGCTTCATTCAAGGGAAAGGATGATGCGGTTGTCTTCGCCTCGGGCTACCAGGGCAACAGCATCCTGCTCGAGATACTGAAAGGACGCTATTCTACAGTTTTCATTGACCAGTCGGCTCATGCCAGCATAATTGCAGCCATCCCAACAGGTGTGGTCAGGGTGATGTTCTATGATCACTGTGACGCGGGGCATCTCGACTATCTTCTTGATTACAACAGGGGCTCAAGTCCCCTGGTGATCACTGACGGTATCTTTGCCCTGACGGGCGAAATTGCCCCGTTGAACCAGATTTATGAGGTGGTCAGGAAGCACAGCGCGATCCTCGTAGTTGATGATGCACATGCAACAGGCGTGCTTGGCGAAACCGGAAAGGGTACCCCTGAGCATTTTAACCTGCCGGAAGATGCGAATATTCATCAGACCGAAACAATGAGCAAAGCCCTGGGCGGGTATGGGGGATTCATATCGGGAAGCCTTTCGGTGACGGAGATGATACGTGAGGGATCTGCAACCTACCAGGCCTCTACGGCCCTGCCGCCTCCGATAGCAGCAGCTGGGATAGCTTCACTGGCAATCCTAAGGGAGAACCCGGATCTGCGTACACGGCTTCTCGACAATGCCTGGCGGATCAGGGATGCGGTTACCGGGATGGAATTTCAGACTACCCATTTCAGAACACCCATAGTGCCCATCATATTGGATTCCCCGGAGAAGGCACAGGGTCTCTCCCTATTCCTCGAGGAGAACGGCGTGATAGCTCCTTTCATGAATTACCCTGTAAGGAAAGCGATGCATCAGATCAGGATAGCCGTATCTGCCTCTCATACTGATGATCAGATCAGTCAGTTACTTGAATTGTTAAAACAATGGAAGGATAAAAATGAAAGCAATTAAGATCAAAAAGGTAATAATCGAGCCTCTGAATCTTGACCTCGGAGAGCCGTTCAGGATTGCCATCGGCACAAAGTACAACATTGAAAATGTACTTATTACCATTGTGCTGGAGAATGGCATTGAAGGTTACGGCGAGGCTGCCCCGCTTGAACCGATAAACGGTGAGAACCAGGCCACTGCTCTTGCAACACTTAAGAGTTGTGTAGAATTCATAAAAGGCAAGAATGTAACTGATTACAGGGCTATATCCGCTACGCTTAGAGGAGTTTTCCATGCACAGGTGACAGCCCGGTGTGCCATCGAGATGGCGCTCATTGATGCCTATGCCAAGGTGCTGGGTATCCCGCTCTACGAGTTCTTCGGTGGCGCCGGGAACAAGGCGGAGACTGACTACACGATTGATATCGTTCCTCCGGATATCGCAAAAAAGAATGCTGCCAAACTGGCGAAGGCGGGGTATACCGTGCTGAAGACCAAGGTGGGGAAGAAGCTGACTGATGATATCGACCGGCTGCTTGCAATCAAAGAAGGGGCTCCGCTATGCGGGATAACCATTGATGCCAACCAGGGTTATTCGCCCTGCGAGGCCGTTCATTTCATCGAGGAGATGGGAAAGAGCGGGATAAGACCGATACTGTTCGAGCAGCCAGTCTCGAGATTTGACCTGCAGGGAATGAGGTTCGTAAAGGATCACACATCGATCCCGATTGCTGCGGACGAGTCAGTCTTCACAAGTGCTGATGCCATAAATGTGGTTCGGACCGGTTGTGCCGACTATATCAATATCAAGCTGATGAAGTCGGGTATCATCGAGGCGATGGACATTGCCGCCATCGCGCGCAGTGCAAATATCAAGCTGATGGTCGGATGCATGCTCGAGTCGAAGCTTGCCCTGGGCTGTGCCGTGCATATGGTGGCAGGAATGGGCTGTTTCAGCCATGTGGATCTTGATCCGCATATCGAACCGGAGAAGGAACCTTTTACCGGGGGGCCGTTATACGAAGCGCCGTTCTATACACTCTCGCCGGATCTGCCGGGGATAGGGTGCAGGAAGAAGTAGGAAATGCGTCCGGGGTGACTGACCCGGGCCTGTATCAGGACATGGAACCTGAAGCGGTGCAGTTACTCTGGCAGTAGCCGTATCATGATCGGGAGAAGACATCGCTGTCAGGCGCGGCCCGGCGGTTGTTCTGCAACTCTCAGTTCAATTTTTCCAGCAAAAGCTGGTCAAGCAGGAATTCATTGACCTGCCCGTCCATATTTCTGTTGAAGTCCTCATATCTGATAACCAGAAGGTTCTCGCCATCCATGAGTTCAACCGGCTCCGGGTATGTGTATCCCCAGTCTGACCACTCATCCTTGCCGCGCTGTGGAAATACAAGGGAACAGGCGAAAGTGCCATTGATATGAAGCGAACGTATACCGCAATTGTTGTCTGTGTTAACCGGCCCTGTGCCGTTGGCGTAGCGTGCACGGAGGAGATATTTCCCGGCATCAGCCTTTAATCTGATAATCAGATCTCCAGGGTTCCTGATGCTGACCATGACATAGCCTTTGCCTGAGAAGCCCGGAAATTTGCTTTCACCCTGAAGGTTATAATCCTCAGCCTCAAGTTTAATCATTGCGTAAGGCGGGGCTGCCGTTACCGGATTGCTCAGGAAGGATTCAGTTCCCGAACTGTCGACCGCCATTACCTGGTACTCATCGGTCATGCCCCTTCTGATTGCGGCCAGGGTCGTATCCGGTACAGACGCTATCATCTCTCCGTTCCTGAAGACCCTGTAAACAGAGGCTCCGCTGACTCTGTTCCAGAAAATTGTGTTGTCGCCTGCTGTCAGTACCGGTGTTTCCGGGGCCGTGTAATTGTCAGTTTTATTAAAGGTTTGACTGCTGGTCTTGCCGTTCATTATTATCTCGACGGTATGGTGGCCGGTCATAGTGGCAGGAATGAAGTTGTCAGACGATTTGGCTCCGTCGATTTTGAATGAGGAGATGCCATCGCCCCAGCCGGTGACAGAGATGTTATATGTGCCATTGCGATATCTGAAGTTTTTGAGGGTATAGGATCCTTTGAAACTCTCCGGGATGACCGGATTAAAATCCATCTGATCCTTCCCGAAGCTGATGCCGATCAGTACGCGGTGGTGCATTGCAAGCATCGCGGCTACGCTCCACAACTGCCTGTCGGAGTTAACCTCGGTTCCTGCAAAATCGCCGTTTTCCGCAACGAAATTTTCCTTGTTTGTAAGAAAGAGTGCTGCCGGGCGGATGATTGATGCAAGCCCTGCTTCAACTGCCTCTGAATGTTTGTTTTGAGCGTTTGCAAGGGTCCAGAATGCCTGTACGAAGGGCCATATCCCGTTGTTGTGATAGGGCGGGATTCCGGGTGTCTGAGGATAGATGCAGGTTATGCCGAATGGTGTGACGGGAGTGTTCATGAGAACTCTTTGCTTTCTTTCATCACCGGCAACATCAAACAGAACTGTAAATGCCTCCCCGAGGGCCTCTGCACGGGGTGAGAGAGACCTGTTCCTGCTGCCGTAGAGGTATTGTCCATAGTAGCCTTTATCCTCTATCCAAAGGCGGTTGTTGATATTTTCACTTAGCATTTCTGCCCTTGCTGACCAGCTGTCTTCGAAGTCAAGTTCCTGCGCCATCTGCCCGGCAACCTTCAGAGCCTGAAAGTATGCGGCATTCGTACCCAGATTGAGCGATCCGAAGATATCAGCCGGTTCCATCCACAGGGGGTAGGTCTGCTTCCGCCAGTCGAGGAACGATGATTCACCTCTTATTAAGCCCGTTGCCGGATCAATGATTGTTTTGCTGTCATCATCGAGACTGTTTCTGACAATTTCGAAGGCTTTCTCAAGCCATGCCTTATCGCCGGTATACTTGTATACCTCCCAGGCAGCCAGGGCCCAGACCACCCTGTCAGATGAGACCGGCCATGCTCCGCCGGTGCCGGTATCCTGTATAATCCGGTTATTTGAAACCTTGATCATCAGGCTGTTGATGCATCGATCCGGGTCGAGGTAAGCCAGCGCAAGTAACGCGGCGTAGCTCAGATCGCGTGTCCAGACGCCAGGCCACGCCTCCCCGGTCCGGAAGGTGCCGTCTTCCTCCATGAGCATGACCATCTCATCGAGCGCCATGTTATGGAGGGCATTAAGGAGAACATGGGGACTTTCATATTCCGGATACATAGATATATCGTTGGTTAGTTTCCAGGTTGAGGAGGTATGGGCTGAGGGATCATATACGTTGAAGATCAGTTCTTTTTCAAATATGCCGTCACCGTCAGGATCTTCCATCTTCAGGAGAGGATTTGACGGTATGTTTTCGAAATCCCAGTTAAGCGGATAGGTGTCCCCGGCAAGGTAGAGTCCCTTGAAATCATCGGCGAAGATACGGTTGCCAAGTATGTCGTCATAGAATCCTTTTGCCCTGAATGCTTCGAGAACCGGCTTGAAGTTGACCCTGAACCTGACGCGGGTGTTTGGCGGCAGAGGTTGGGAGGCATCCTTGTGAGATCCGGGGGCTGATCTCTGGCCGAAAGTCACATCAAGAACGGTGGCATCGTCTCCTGCAGGCAGGATGTTTGCCTGGTGGTTTACCCCGAAGGCCAGTTCATTGTCGCGGCCGTTAATGCTGAACTTGAACTGGATGACCGGGTCAATGATTGCACTGAGGCTTCTGTAGTCAGAGGTCATCCCGTCAGGGCCCGTTGCAATTGCCGTGAATTCTCCCTGTACAACCCGGTCAGGGTATACGGCATATTTTTCTGATTCATACATGGGTAGATCATCTGTGGTACACGACGAAAGCGCTAATAAACAGAAAGATGATATCTTTACAATCCTGGTCAGCCTCAATCTCATATTGTCAATGTTATGGAATATCCTCTTCTTCAAATTTACTTAAAGCGGGGAAACAGGGCCTGCAGAAAAAGATACGCAGCATGGACACCTGGTAAGATACTTTCCTGCAAGTTTTTCAATGACGTATATAATTTATTGAAAATAAATAAAATATCCGGATAATTAGCCGTATATTGCGGCATATTAATAAAATCAAATAATGAGTAAAGGAACAGTAAAATTCTACAATGAATTCAAAGGATTCGGATTCATCAAGGAGGAAAATTCACCAAAAGAGTATTTTGTACATTCATCTGGATTAAAGGACAATATCAAGGAAAATGATGTTGTGACATTTGACCTGGAGCAGGGAAAAAAAGGATTAAATGCTGTAAATGTTAAACGTGTATAGTTTTAATATAAACATTTAAGAATTTGGGTCCCGCCGGTGACGGTGGGACCTTTTTACATTGATAAAGGAAATATGATAGAAAAGAAACCTGTTGTTCACAGCTCGCCCGATCTCTCAAAGATGAAGGAGGTTGTCATTGACCATCGCACGAAGATTTACATTGCACAGAGCGCTGATGCCGGCGAGGCAAAATCACGCTACCTCGCCAACCTGAAAAACAGGAAGCCTTAGGCTTACTGTTTGTTCGCCTTTGCTGAAGCACATCTACAGCACACTTTTGCCCTTTTTATACCTGCCAATTTTGGCCTGTTAAATACTGGTACGGGACTGACTTTTCAGGTCTCACGCCAGTTTTCCGCGTTTAATACGCCTCCCGTCCTTGAATTTTATTCAAAATTCTACCTCAAATTGCCTGTTCTCATAAATTTTAACCTTACCATAATAACCTTTTGTCAAAATTTAGGATTTTGCTGAATTGTTGTTGGTAGCGTATGTAACGTTCAGTGAAACAGTGATATATTATTTTCCGCCCTCCTAAGAACAGTTTTCCCGCAAATCACCTGTAAAAAGCACCCCCTTTTTGACGAATGTACGGTTACCGGGTGTAAACGACATGTCAGGCCAAGTGTATACCCTTATATATATGATTAAGATTTTTTAACAATAGCGCATAAGACCATCAGATGGGCCTTAGAGTCTTGCATTGAGTGACTTTGAGTCATAGATTTGCTAAAACTAAAGGACCGGAAAAATGAAAGTTTTATTTCAGATAACATCGAACGAGACGGGAAAGGTCGTGATAAGACGCCGGAAGATCGCCAAGGCATTGCGTTGGTGGCTTCGCGAACGGGGGATTGTTTATGATTATTCATATTTCCTTGTCTGAAATTTAGGTAATCAATAAAAATCAGGATATGGAAACAGAAGCCATGAGAAATGATATCAGTACTTATTCAGAGCAGCCTTTCATGAACAACATGAAAAGCCCTTCCTCTGTCTGGAACAGGCTCAATGGTCTTTTTTCCGAGCTTTCAGCAGGAGTAAGGCAGGACCTTATCAGTTACCTTGAGGAAAAGGAACTGATAAATGATCCGTCTATTCTGGTCATACCCTCTACGAAACATTATTTCTATGATGCTGAGGATTTGAAGGGTGTGAAGACGATAGTAAATCTCAAGCCTCTGAATTATGTCAGGGAGATAAGGGATTTTGTTTCCAGGGTGGCCGGGATGCTTCCTCGTGAATGCAATTTCGTAGGATGTTTCACTGACAACAAGCTCCAGAACGGATTTTCTGACAAGTACGGCAACCTGCCCAGGGATCTGTCGGAGAAGGCTGAGGCATATGAGAACGGTATCGAGTCACGGATACCATTCATAAACAGGATGTACAGTTTCATTGATCTTAGGACAAACCGTTATCTCACGCGCAGGACTGTTTCAAATCTGCTCGGGGAGAGCGGCCTGCAGATCGTGGGAATGACCGAGCTGAACGGGATGACCTATTTCCATGCCAGGAAGAGGTCGGCACAGATTGGTTTGATTGCTTAAGACAAACAGGCAAAACTATATATTAGTAGCGATCAAAGCTGATATTGACTGGTAGGAAAGCATACACTTTATGGAATAGCCATAAGCCTTGACAGTGATGAGTTTATGCTTGATAACACATTCATGTATGTCGGATCCCTGAAAGTTTACCAGGGAAGATGCCATACTAATTTCCCAATTGCGGAAATATCAATATATCTGCGCAGTGGGTATTTAAAATTCCTTTTAGCAACATACACTTATTAGGATTGTTACCTGAATGTTTCATAAAAGGTCGGCCGTGGAGGCCGGCCTTTTTGATGTGCGCCCGGCATGGGCGATAACTATAGGGTGAGAGACCCGAACGCGCCCTGACAGTGGGAAGCGTTAGCCAAAGGCAAGGGTGTCCATCGTGAGGTGGGATCTGAAGGAAGCCGGAGGCAAAGTCCCGGTCTGACGAACAGGAACTTCATAAAAGGCCTAAGGTTGCAGGATGAGCCTGCATCACAAGACGAAGTCCGATACTGTCCGGAGCAGCCGAGGTAAATGAAGCAGACAGATGGGATGAAAGTTATCGTTCTTACCCGGGGAGATCTCACAGACGTGTTGAAACAGAGTATGAAGCACGGTTGAAACAAGATTTACTGTGAGAAGTCAGCCGAGGCCATAGTACTGAGAGACGACATATCTCAGGAAGGGCCGAACCTTAAGGAGTGAGCAGTAAATGAAAGTTACCGCATGAAAGGCAGAGAGCAGAAAATCACCGGTCAAACGGCGACCTTCCCTGACGGAGATAGGACGGCATCCGAAGGACGTGGGGGAGGGCAGACTTACATGAGGATAACTGAAAACAACCTCACCAGCAACAATCACCAAAGAGGGTATGGATTGTTGGAACAAATCCTATCGCCATCGAACCTTAACGCTGCCTTCAAACAAGTAAGGCGGAACAAAGGGGCAGGTGGTGTTGACAGGATGGATGTCGGGTCATTGAAAGACTATCTTGTCAGGGAAAAGGAGGAGTTGATAACATCCAT
>AMWB02132598.1_pt1 | contig 72017 bp, 56 predicted proteins | sample 200311 | NCBI WGS metagenome assembly AMWB02 (sample SAMN02737377, study PRJNA173069) | bioreactor metagenome | biome: anode biofilm in microbial fuel cells | place: USA: California | collected 2010-12-16 | reverse complement strand
TGGCCAGTGGCGGTTCCCGCCGGTTGATTCGGTGCCGGATAAATTCGAAACCTGCTTGCTTCAGTATGAAGACCGCCATTTTTACCAACATCCGGGATTTAATCCGGTTTCACTGGGCAAGGCATTCATCCGGAATATTAAAGCCCGGAAAATTGTCAGCGGAGGCAGTACATTGACCATGCAAACAATCCGGCTTTCAAGGAAAGGGAAAGCCAGGACAGTAGGGGAGAAGCTCGTGGAGATCTGGCTGGCATTCAGGCTGGAAGTCGCTTTTTCAAAGCACAGCATTCTCGGAATGTATGCTTCACACGCACCTTTCGGTGGAAATACCGTTGGATTGGGCGCGGCATCCTGGCGTTATTTCGGCCGTCCTCCCGGTGAGCTATCCTGGGCTGAAGCAGCTGTGCTTGCCGTTCTTCCAAATGCTCCATCCGCCATTCATCCGGGAAAGAACCGTGATTTACTGTTCGAAAAGAGAAATCGGCTATTAAAAAGTTTAAAAGACATCGGAATAATTGATGAAATTACCTGTGAACTTTCCTGCGATGAGCCATTACCCATAAGTCCGCTGCCGCTGCCCGACCTGGCTCCGCACCTTGTCGGACGGATATTCAGGGAAATGCCCGGACAGCAATACTTCAGCAGTGTGGATGCAGGGCTCCAGGTCAAGGTTAACGAGACTGGAAGGCGCAATCAGCAAATGCTAATGGCCAATAAGGTATTTAATGCAGCCATCCTGGTCCTTGACCTGAAGACTAGGGAAATCCTGGCTTATGTGGGCAATACGGCTGATGAAAATGATCCGGCACATAGTCCGGATGTGGATATCATCATGGCCCCGCGCAGCAGCGGCAGTATCCTGAAGCCCTTTTTATATGCGGCCATGATGGATGCCGGTGAACTGCTTCCGGATATGCTGGTCCCTGATGTGCCTTCGTATTATTCGGGTTTTTCGCCGAAAAATTTTAGCCGGACTTATGATGGAGCCGTGCCTGCAAAAAAGGCTTTGAGCAGGTCGCTGAATATTCCCATGGTTTATTTGTTAAAGGAATATGGAGTTCAGCCTTTTTATGATATATTGAAAAAGCTCGGTATGTCAACGTTAAATAAACCCGCATCGCATTATGGCTTATCGTTAATTTTGGGCGGTGCTGAAGTGAAGTTGTGGGATGTTTGTATGATGTATGCGGAAATTGGAAGGAAAGCCGGAGGGTTTCCAACCCTAGGGTTGGTAACCCCTGTTTATACCGCAGGTGCCGCCTGGCTTACCCTCGACGCGTTGCGTGATGTCAACCGCCCGGAAGAAGAAGAAGGCTGGCAGGCTTTCGCATCATCCCGCGACATCGCCTGGAAAACAGGCACCAGTTTTGGATTCAGGGACGCCTGGTCGATCGGTTTAACGACCGATTATCTCGTGGGCGTCTGGGCGGGCAATGCTGATGGTGAAGGCAGGCCAGGGCTAACCGGGGTTTCGTCGGCTGCACCGCTTATGTTTGAGGTTTTCAGATTGCTACCGGCATCGGAACATTGGTTTGCCATGCCTTATGAAGAACTTGAAAAAACAGAGGTCTGCCGTCAAAGTGGTCACAGGCCTTCCGTTTATTGCCGGGAGAGGGATTCAGTTTATATATCCCTGGGCGGGTTGAAATCGCCTCCGTGTCCTTACCATCATTTGATACAGCTTGATGAAACTCTTCATTACCGCGTGAATGCTGATTGCTACCCACCGGAAAAGATCATGCCTGCCCCGTGGTTCATTCTGCCGCCGGCTATGGCGTCATATTACAGGTTCCATGATCCTTTCTATAAACCATTACCACCAATGATGGCGGGATGCAGCAACGACAGGCAAAAAATGATGCAGTTCATCTACCCCGCAGGTGATAAAAAACTTTTCATCCCGGCCGGAAAAGATGGCAATCCCGGAGAAATTGTATTCGAAGCTGCACACCTGGTGCCTTCAACAACAATCTACTGGCACCTCGACGATGAATACCTCGGATTTACGAGGGATATCCATAAAATGAGCTTATCCCCGACAAAAGGAGAACATTATATCACCCTGGTGGATGAGAGTGGTGAGAGACTGGTAACGAGAATAGAAGTACTGCCGTAGTCGTCAAATCATTTTTCGCGGATTGACCCACTCATCAAACTGCTCTGCCGTCACCAACCCTGTCTCGAGTGCCGCTTCCCGCAATGTCTTGTTCTCGGAATGTGCTTTCTTGGCGATCAGGGCCGCATTGTCGTAACCAATTTTCGTGTTCAGGGCAGTCACCAGCATCAATGAGTTCTCCATATTTTTCTTGATGTTGGGTAGATTGGGTTCGATACCGATGACGCAATGTTCGGTGAAGGAAACGCAGGCTTCACCCAGCAATCGTGCTGATTGCAGCAGGTTAGCGATCATGACCGGCTTGAATACGTTGAGCTGGAAATGGCCGTGCGTACCACCGATATTGATGGCCACATCGTTCCCCAGTACCTGGGCACAAACCATGGTCATGGCTTCCGGTTGTGTCGGATTAACTTTGCCGGGCATGATGGATGATCCGGGTTCATTGGCCGGGAGAATGATTTCGCTGTAGCCGCAACGCGGGCCGGAGGAGAGCAGGCGGATGTTACTGGCTATATGCATAAGGCTGACGGCAAGCGTCTTCAATGCCCCGCTCGATTCTACTACCGCATCGTGGGCCGACAAAGACTCAAATTTATTCGGGGCGGTGATAAACGGGAATCCCGTCAATTCTGCTATTTTCTTTGCGACCAGCTCCGAATATCCTTTTGGCGTGTTGATCCCGGTGCCGACAGCCGTTCCGCCCAGGGCCAGCTCCGACATGTGCGGCAATGTATTCCGTAATGCTTTGATCCCGTAGCCAAGCTGGGCAGCATAGCCTGAAAACTCCTGTCCCAGGGTCAACGGTGTGGCATCCATCAGGTGGGTACGGCCGGTCTTCACAATATCCATAAACAGATCGGATTTCTCCTTCAGCGTTTTTTGGAGAAGTTCAAGACCAGGCAAGGTTGTTTCGACAATCATCTTGTATCCTGCTATACTCATCGCAGCCGGGAAAGTATCGTTGGAAGATTGTGATTTGTTTACATCGTCGTTGGGATGGATGAAACGCGTTCCTTCGCCCAGTTTGTTGCCCAGGATCACATGAGCCCGGTTGGCTACGACTTCATTCACATTCATGTTCGACTGTGTACCGGATCCGGTTTGCCAGATCACCAGCGGGAAATGATCATCCAGCTTGCCGGCGAAAATCTCATCGCATACCTGGCAAATGATATCGCATTTTTCTTTGGGCAATACGCCAAGCTCAAAATTGGTCATTGCGGCGGCTTTTTTCAGGATACCGAAAGCCCTGATGATCGGAACCGGCATGGACCCGGGGTCCCCGATTTTGAAATTCATCACTGAGCGCTGGGTCTGCGCACCCCAGTACCTGTCGGCCGGTACTTCAACCAGGCCCATTGTGTCTTTTTCTGTCCTTGTGTTCATTTTGTTGAATATTTTGGTTTGTCAATTTCCTCCAAACTCCATCAAATAGGCTTTCAGAAAATTATCTATCTCACCGTCCAGGACCGCCTGCGCATTGCCAACTTCAAGGTCGGTCCGGTGGTCTTTTACTAGTTTATAAGGATGCAATGTATACGACCTGATCTGCGATCCCCATTCTATCTTTTTCTTTTTACTTTCAATTTCCGCCTGGGCTTCCCGCTTCTTTCTCAATTCTATCTCATATAACTGCGATTTCAGCATCTGGATGGCTTTTTCACGGTTCTGAAGCTGGGAGCGGGTTTCCTGGCATTCAACGATGATCCCGGTTGGTTCGTGCTTTAATCGCACCGCCGTTTCCACCTTATTCACATTCTGCCCGCCGGGACCGCTCGACCGGAACGTATCCCAGGTAATGTCAGCCGGATTTACTTCAACGTTTATGTTCTCATCGACCATCGGGTAGACGTATACAGATGCAAAGGATGTATGACGACGGTTAGCCGAATCAAATGGAGACAGCCGGACAAGCCGGTGAACGCCGTTTTCACCTTTGAGATAACCAAATGAATACTCTCCATCAATTTCGATAGAGACGGATTTGATACCGGCTACATCACCATCCTGGCGGTCGAGTTCTTTCACTTTATGACCATGGATTTCCGCCCACCGGATATACATGCGCATCAGCATCTGCACCCAGTCCTGGCTTTCTGTTCCTCCTGCACCGGAATTGATTTGCAGAATGGCGCTCAGTTTGTCTTCTTCCCGGCTGAGCATGTTCATGAACTCAAGGTCTTCAATCACCTTGATCGTTTTGTCCGCCTGCCTGTCCAGGTCTTCGTCGGTAGCTTCTCCCGCCTGGTAAAACTCGTAAATGACGGTTAAATCATCAAAAGCAGATTTTACTTCGTCATACGCATCCGTCCATCGTTTGATATCTCTTATCGAGCGTAATACTTCCTCTGCTTTTTTGGGATCGTTCCAGAAATCCTGAGCGTGGGTCAGTTCTTCTTTTTCCTGGATTGTTTGCTTCTTCTTTTCGACGTCAAAGGAACCTCCTCAAAGCATCAAGCCTTTGATTCAGGTCTTTATATTGTTCGTTGGTGATCATAGTTGAGGATTTGTTTGAGTAGTCAAAGATAGTTTATTTATCGTTCCAAAGTTCCAACGTATATCGTCTGTTCGTCTGTTCGTTTGTTCGTCTGTTTCATTGTTCCGGGTTACGGGTTACGAGTTATGGGATATGGATTACGGGTTCGGAATTGTAATTCATATTGTCATTGAATTTTCATGATTTTTTGAGTAATGATATAATCGTTGGTAACAAGTTTTATGAAATACATTCCTCCGGGAATGTCCTCATAAGTTTTTGCCGCCACCTCCACTTTCCAGGTATTTTCACCCTGCAGTATAAGGACCTTTGCGAGTTCTCCCATGTTTCTTCCTAAATGATCGTAAAGAAATAATTGTCCTGCTCCTTCTTTATCTGAATTGTAATAGATATTGATATGATCCCGGAATGGATTGGGAAATACACGGAGGCGTCCCTGGTCATCGCTACCTGTTTCATCCACGCTCCCTGCAATCGGTACATCGATCCGGGATGTCCATAATTGCCAATGCCCATTCCGGTAGGATTCCCATATATTTAACACATTCTGGTAATAATAATACATGTAGCCATTCCAGAGCTGCGGGTTTCGTTCTACCGCAGACGAGGCGGACAGGTTCTTAAAATCAGCATATTCCCAGAGCGTTTGTTCACCCCCATAAATATCGGTCTGGCCATTTTCTTCCAGAACAAAAGTCAATAAGGCGTAGAACCAGATTTCCTTCACACCGACAAAAATGTTAAAAACCGATGGATCATATGCGTTTAAAGGATTCGGGTCCATTTGCATAAAATCCCCGTAATATGGATCGTAAAGAATAACTTTCCTGTGGCCGGCTGCATCGGTCATATCCCAGGATAACGTCGTAGCAACCTGCGAATAGGAAGATTCTTCAAAGCGGAGGTTTGTGCAATGACCCGAATCATAGATCAATTCAGGTTCTGCCCATTCGTCCAGGGCGTAACTCCACTGACTCAGCATAACTTTTGAACTGTCGCCGAGCACTTTCTCGTAGGCTAGAAAATTTTCTCCGGACCATCCGTCTCCAATTACTTCCAATACAGGATTCAAACAAGCGATGCTGTCAACAGTTATGATTTCAGTAAAATAGTAAGGCCCGCCACCATCTTTTCTCAGCCCTGCATACATGATCTTTCCCTCATATTCCCAGGTCAGGCCGGATGATGAATTGCTTCGCAGATGAGTTTCATTACCGGGTGTATTTATGAACTGAACAGGATCGGAAAAGGAACCATCAGAATAAACCTTATAATAGAGATCAAAATCCCCGTCTTCGTCAGATAAGTAAAACAAATAGAAATCTGTCGTTTCGGGAGGATACGACCAATAGGGTTTAAGGATGGCCGGGTCGGTATGATGATAATCTCCTTCGGTTAAAGCAACGGGTTCTTCCAGTGCATAGTAGCTCATTGAATATATTTGTGTTGAGGCGGAATCTGGCGATTTTTCCCAGATAATATAATAATCCCAACCTCCGAAAAAGTCGAGATCGATAACGATGGCATTCTGGTTATCGGTCATTGAATCGGTAATCGGTACAGCCGGGGTCCAATCATAATTCTGGGAATTTGTCCAAAGAGGCCCCAGAAAAAGCACAAAAAAAATAAATCCTAAAAATGTCTTCATGGTTTTTATTTTAAATTGATCGAAGCAAATGTATCCAGGCCTTCAGGTTAAAAGTCACAGCTTTTCCAGCGTGGTTTTAATCGAGCCGTAATCGTAACCTTTCTGAAGTGCAAACGCAATGAGCTTCTGTTTTCTCTTATAGTGGTCTTTCTCATGGATCTCCCGGTTTTTCCGCTGTAGAATTTCTTTCAGTGTTTCGGCATATTCATCATCATCAATTTCTTCCAGGCCGATCTGGATGATCAGGTCGGGCACCTGTCTCCGTTCCAGTTCGTGGATGATCTTCGTCTTGCCCCAGTGGTTGATGCGAAACTTTCCCCCGGCAAAACTGCGGGCAAACCGTTCCTCATTCAGGTAGTCATCTTTGATCAACTGTTCGATGATTTTTTCCGCATGTTTATGCCCAACTTGCCACTCCTTCATTTTTTCTTCGACATCATGGATGCAGCGTTCCTGGTAAGCACAGAACTGCCTCAATTTGACTAAAATATGATCCTCTTCCATTTTTCGTTTTTCATTTTTCGTTTTTCATTTTTCATTTAATTTTCAATTTTCAATTTTTATTTTATTTAATAGCTTCTCCACCAGTTCTGGTACACCCTCGCCGGCTGGTTTCCGGATAATTTCAAGCATTGGAATGAATGGAACAGCCGCCGCTTTTGGATCAATATAATATTTCGGGGCACCGGCAAATGCGTAATGGATCAGGCCGGCTGCCGGATAGACCTGAAGGCTGGTGCCGATAATGATCAGTATATCCGCTTCTTCGACCAGCCTGGCTGCTTCGGTGATCAAGGGGACCGGTTCACCGAACCATACGATGTGAGGCCTTAACTGGGAGCCTTTTTCACACAGGTCGCCTCGTTTCAGTTCCCAGCCTTTCAATTCATAAACCAGGGATGGATCTGCAGTGCTTCGTACTTTCTTCAATTCCCCGTGCAAATGCATGACTTTTGAAGAGCCTCCACGCTCATGCAGATCGTCCACATTTTGTGTTATAATCTGAACGTCATATTTTTCCTCGAGCTTGGCCAGGGCATGATGTGCCGCATTGGGCATGGCTTCGGCGAGGTTCTTCCTTCGTTCATTATAAAACTCATTCACCAGGTCCATATCCCGTTCCCAGGCCTCCGGAGTGGCTACATCTTCTACCCGGTGATCGTGCCACAGGCCGTCGTGGTCACGAAAGGTCTTCAATCCACTTTCTGCGCTAATGCCTGCGCCGGTAAGGACAACGATTTTTTTCATCTTCTTTTCATGATCCTATAAAGATAAAAAAAATAACGTACAGAACTTGTTAAAGCACCTGTTTGACCGTTAAAACTTATAAATTTGTAGAAAAACCAGTATCATGGAAAGAACGGAATTATTTAAAGAAAATATAAACCAGGGTTATGCCTGCCAGGGAGGCGCATTGATCATGGGCAGCGGTATGCTGGATGGAGAAGGTGTGACTGGCGCCCAGGTCAGGATACCCCTGAAGACGATGAACCGCCATGGGCTCATTGCCGGGGCTACCGGGACCGGGAAGACCAAAACCCTGCAGATTATTGCCGAGTTATTGTCCGAAAACGGTGTACCATCCTTATTGATGGACATCAAGGGCGACCTCAGTGGAATAGCCAGGCCCGGGACGACCAACAAACATGTTGAAAAGAGGCACAGCATTCTGGGTGTTCCCTGGGAGGGAAAAGGAATGCCTGTCGAGTTCCTGAGTTTATCCGATGAAAAAGGCGCCAGGCTGAGGGCTACGGTCATCGAATTCGGCCCGGTCCTGCTCTCGCGAATTCTCGAGTTGAATGATACGCAATCAGGTGTAGTATCCCTGGCATTTAAATACTGTGATGATCACAATATTCCGCTGCTCGACCTCAAGGATTTTAAGAAAGTCCTGCAATATCTTTCCAATGAAGGAAAAGATGAGATCAAAGAAGCCTATGGCTCGGTGTCTTCTACTTCCGTTTCGACGATCATGCGAAAGATCATCGAGATCGAACAGCAGGGCGCTGAAAGGTTTTTCGGTGAAGAGTCATTCAACGTGGATGATCTGTGCCGCACCGACCGCGATGGTCAGGGGATGATTTCCATCATCAGGCTGATTGACATACAAGACCGGCCAAAGTTATTTTCTACGTTTATGCTGAGTCTCCTGGCCGAGATTTATAACACCTTCCCGGAGGTTGGTGATGCAGAAAAGCCAAAACTGGTCATTTTTATCGATGAAGCCCACCTGATCTTTAACGAGGCATCCAAAGCCCTGCAGAACCAGATCGAAACGATCGTCAGGCTGATCCGTTCCAAAGGTGTCGGGGTCTATTTCTGTACACAGAATCCGACTGATGTTCCCGATGAGATCCTTGGCCAGCTGGGTTTGAAAATTCAGCATGCATTAAGGGCTTTCACACCGAAGGACCGGCAGATGATCATGAAAACCGCGGAAAACTATCCCGAATCGGAATTTTATGATGTTCCGGAACTGCTCACGTCACTGGGAATGGGTGAAGCGTTGATCACAGCCCTGGATGAAAAAGGGCGGCCGACACCGCTTGCGGCCATGTTACTTCGCTCACCGATGGGAAGAATGGATATACTTACCCCGGAAGAAATTGATGAGATCATTGATGCCTCCCGCCTTGTCGCTTATTACAACCGTGAAGTAGACCGGGAAAGTGCCTATGAGATTTTGGGTAAAAAGATTGAAAATGTCAGGGAATCAGACGAATCCGGAAGCCGGATGTCAGGCAGGGAAGTCAGCGAAGGGCGTACAAGAGCAGAGAAACCCCAGCCATCAATGCTGGAAGAGCTTTCGAAAAATACGATGGCCCGCCAGATCGGAAGGACCGTCTTCAGGGAAATTACCCGGGGTTTGCTTGGTGCACTCGTGGGTAAGAAAAGAAGGTGATCACTCAAAGAGTTTCATATCATCCAGCACGGCGATTACCTCTTTGACTGAATTGGCTGATTCTTCAACCATTTTCATTTCATTTTTATTCAAATCGAGCTGGATGATCTCCTCTATGCCATTTTTGCCCAGTTTAACCGGGACACCCAGGTAAATATTTTTATGGCCATATTCGCCATTCAAATAAGCACAAACAGGGAAAACACGGCGCTGGTCATCGACGATGGCTTCCACCATTTCTGCAACTGCAGCGCCCGGGGCATACCAGGCTGAAGTGCCCATCAGGTTGACCAGTTCACCACCGCCTTTGCGCGTTCTCTCAATGATTTTATCCAGCTCTTCTTTGTTCATCAGTTCGGTGACCGGAATTCCGCCAACCGAAGTGTACCTTCTCAAAGGAACCATCGAATCGCCATGGCTGCCCATCAGCAAAGCATGGACGTCTTTGGGGGAAATATCCAGGGCTTCGGCAATGAAAGCTTTATATCTTCCTGTATCAAGAATGCCGGCCATTCCAAAAACCTTTCGTGAATCTTTATTGGCTGCTTTATATGCAACATAGGTCATCACATCCAGGGGGTTGGATACCACCAGGATAATTGCATCCGGAGAATAACGGATGGCTCTTTCCACTACTTCTTTTACTATGCTGGCGTTGGTCTTGATCAGATCATCCCTTGACATCCCCGGTTTGCGCGGGATACCGGAGGTGATCACGATGACCCCTGAACCTTTTGTTTTCAGGTAATCATTGGTATAACCGCGGACCCTGGTGTTGAAATTCAGGATGGAAGAGGTCTGCCAGATATCAAGCGCCTTGCCTTCTGCGACACCTTCTTTAATATCGAGCAACACGACTTCACGGGCAAGGTCTTTCTGGGCCAATACGTTAGCAACTGTTGCGCCAACATTCCCGGCGCCAATGACGGAAATTTTATTCATAATGGATTGTTTTTTTTTGTTTTTACGATTCGTATTCAACTTGGAAAGGTTCTAAGTATGCAAAAATAGAAATATTTGCAATACGTGAACATCAAGCAGAAAGAATACTTACCAGTCACCAGTCACCATTACCCATTAACCAATAACCAGTGACTAGTGACCACTGACTAGTGACCAATAACCATTAACAAAAATCCACTTACCTGCAGCCCGGATTCCCCGCCAGTCTGCCTTTCACGCAAATCGCATCGATGGCGCTCACGCAAACCATGTTGACAATCTCGGTGACCGAACTGCCGATTTGCAAAACGTGGACTGATTTGTTCATCCCATTGATAACCGGGCCTATCACTTCAGCATCTGCGATCACCTGTAACAGTTTATACGCGATATTTCCCGCTGTAAGGTAAGGGAAGATGAATACGTTCGCAGGGCCTTCAACCAGTTTGGAGAATGGGAAATGTTCTTTCTGGATTTCCGGATCGAGCGCGACATTGACCTGCATTTCTCCGTCGACTACCAGGTCAGGATAGTTTTTATGCAGGTAAGCGACGGCATCACGCTGCATATCAGGCACCCTGCCGGGATTGGAACCGAAATTGGAATACGAAACAAAGGCTACCCTCGGCTTGATTTTGAATTGTTCGACGGCATAAACCGTCTGTAACGTGATCTCGATCAGGTCTTCCATCGTCGGATTTTTGTTGACGGAACAGTCGGCGAAGAAGAAGGAACCTTTTTTTGTATTGATGATATACATGCCGGAAACAAGCCTTGCACCGGGCTTTTTACCGATAACTTCGATGGCCGGGTTAAGTGTGTCGGGGTAATTCCTGACCAGACCTGAAATCATCGCATCTGCGTGTCCGGTTTCCACCATCATCGGTGCAAAATAATTCCGGTGGACGAGTTGTTCTTCCGCAGTGTTGAGTGTTACTCCATAACGCTGGCGTTTATTGTACAACACTTCGGAAAATTCACGCCGACGTTCAGCCTGTTCATCGGAACGCGGGTCAAGGATTTCCACACCATGCAGTTCCAGCTGGTTTTCATCAATGATTTTGTGGATCTTATCCACATTTCCCAGTAAAATCGGGACGGCCAGGCTTTCGTTCATCACGATTTCAGCGGCTTTGCACATGTTATAGTTTTCGGCCTGTGCAAATACAACACGCTGGACTTCATGGGCGGCGCGTGTCCTGATCTGCCTGGTCAGCGGATTGCTGAGGCCCATCCTTTTGCTCAGTTCATCCTTATAGGCATCCCAGTTGGTGATCGGACGCCTGGCAACACCGGTATCCATTGCCGCTTGAGCGACAGCCGGCGCAACCCAGAGGATAAGCCTCGGATCGAGAGGCTTGGGAATAATATATTCTTTTCCGAATTTGAGATTTTTGTGCATGTAGGCGATATTCACCTCTTCCGGAACAGGCTCCTTGGCAAGTTGTGCCAATGCATGAGCTGCCGCAAGTTTCATCTCTTCATTAATCTTCGTAGCCATCACATCCATGGCTCCGCGGAAAATGAACGGGAAGCCCAGCACATTATTAACCTGGTTCGGATTATCGGAACGACCTGTAGCCATAATGATGTCATCACGTGTTGACACGGCTTCATCATACAAAATCTCCGGTACAGGATTGGCCATGGCAAAAACCACAGGATGCGGGGCCATGGAAAGTAAATATTCTTTCTTTAAAGCACCAGCCGCTGACAGGCCAAGAAACATGTCAGCACCCTTCAGTGCCTCTTCAAGTGTGTGCACATTTCTGGAAGTTGCGAAAAATTGCTTATATTTATTCAAATCTGTCCGGTCAGTATGAAGAACACCTTTGCTGTCGACCATCACAACATTTTCCTTCTTCACGCCAAGGGAGAGGTAAAGCTTGGTACATGAAATGGCGGAGGCACCGGCGCCATTGACCACAACTTTGATATCTTCTATCTTTTTACCGGTGATTTCCAGGGCATTCAGCAACCCGGCCGCAGTGATAATGGCCGTGCCATGCTGATCGTCATGCATCACCGGTATGTCCAGCGCCTCCTTGATCCGGTCTTCGATCTCAAAACATTCCGGGGCTTTGATATCTTCAAGGTTTATTCCCCCGAATGTAGGTGCAATATCGATGACAGTATTGACAAATCGGTCAATATCTTTTTGATTGATTTCTATATCGAATACATCCAGGTCGGCAAATACTTTAAAAAGCAATCCTTTCCCTTCCATCACCGGCTTTCCGGCCTCGGCCCCGATATCACCCAGGCCAAGTACGGCGGTGCCGTTCGAGATGACGGCCACCAGGTTGCCTTTCATGGTGTATTTATAAACATCTTCCGGATTCTTCTCGATTTCAAGACAAGGCTTTGCGACACCCGGGGTGTAAGCCAGCGACAAATCTTTTTGTGTACTGTATGGTTTGGTCGGAATGACTTCTAGTTTTCCGGGCCTGCCCTGCGAATGATATTCCAGGGCTTGTTTGCTGAAAAGGTTATCCATTGTCTGATATATTATTGTTAAGGGATTAACATGATCAGCAAATATAATATTTTCAAATCACTTCCTGCCCTTCAGGAAAGTAAGATTAGTTCTAAATTAATTTTTATTTTTGCGCCGCTATATAACCAAATATCAGGAATTTCTGAAATGTACGAATACTTACAGGGCAAACTGGCTGAAATCAATCCTGCATATGCGGTGATTGATACCGGCGGGATAGGATTTATCCTGCATATCACCTTGAATACTTATACCCGGATCAATAACCTCGATAACTGCAAATTATTCACGCACCAGGTAATCAGGGAAGATGCCCAGGTGCTCTTCGGTTTTGCAGACCTTGAGGAAAGAGAGCTGTTCCGCCTGCTGATCTCTGTTTCAGGTGTCGGTCCGAACACGGCCAGGCTGCTGCTTTCATCACTCAATGTCGGTGAACTGAAGGAAGCTATTATCTCCGGGCGGGTGGGTGTTCTGAAATCAGTAAAAGGTATCGGTGAAAAGTCGGCACAACGTATCATTGTTGATCTGAAAGATAAAATTGACAGAACGGTGTTAACACCTCAAAAAGTTGAAATTTCACACAATACCATCAGGGAAGAATCGTTATCAGGATTAGTGATTTTGGGGTTCCCGAAAAAAGTCGCTGAAAAAGCGGTGGATGATGTGATCAGGGGTGTCAGGCAGCTAGCGGTCAACGACCAGGATGCGCCGGCTTTAAGTGTGGAAAAATTAATAAAAGAAGCGTTAAAAAGGCTTTAAGAATTGAGGATTACAGGTGCAATTCATATTGAAAACTTTCCCCCGAGTTTTCATTTTTGTTTTGAAATGGCCAAAAACCAGGATAATATTTGCGAAGCATAGTTAAATATATTTTTACGCTCAGCCTGATCAGCCTGATTTTCCTTTTATCCTGGAAAATACCGGCCAATGTAGGCGGGAGATCTTTTTCAGGATCAGATCTGCTCTGGTTTTTCCCGCCTGATTCCACCGAATCGGGCGATACTTCGGTCGTGCTCCCTTTCCCCGCACCGAAACAGGATGAATACCTCATTTTTGTCCCCGAAGATACTGGCGGGCTTTACCTCAGGCCCCCGTCAAACCTGAAATCCGAAATTGAATATGATCCTGAATCCAATGAATATTATTTCAGGAACAAGATCGGCGATCTGGATTACAGGAACCCGACTTCCATGTCGTTCGATGAATACCGGGAATTCGACCTTAACCGGTCAATCAAAGAATACTGGCGTGAACGTTCACAAACCAGCACAAGCCTGACCAAAGACGGGATCATCCCAAGCATTTACATCGGCGGGCAGGTCTTCGACCGGATTTTCGGGAGCAATACAATCGATATCAGGCCGCAAGGCTCAGCGGAACTGACCTTTGGCGTTCTGGCCAATAAGCGCGAAGACCCGACCCTCAATGTCCGCCAGCAAAAAACGGTCAATTTCGATTTTGATCAGAATATCCAGATGAATGTCCAGGCCAAAATTGGGGATAAAATTCAGTTCAATACAAATTTCAATACGGAAGCTGTTTTCGATTTTGAAAACAAATTAAAACTGAATTACGAAGGGAAGGAAGATGAGATCATTAAACTGATTGAAGCCGGTAATGTGTCAATGCCGCTGAATACAACCCTGATCACAGGTACGCAAAGCCTTTTCGGGTTCAAGGCCAAACTGCAGTTCGGACGGACCACTGTTACGGGATTGTTTTCTGAGCAGGAAAGTGAAAGCAATACCATCGTGGTTGAAGATGGGGCCCAGACCCAGAAATTCCTGCTGAAAGCCACGGATTATGAAGAAAACAAACACTTCTTCATTGGCCATTTGTTCCGCGAAAAATATGACCATGCCCTTTCCGAACTCCCGATTATATCTTCTGATGTAAACATTACCCGCATCGAAGTCTGGGTGACCAATATAGGACCTGCGGTCCAGCAGAACAGAAACCTGATTGCCTTCCAGGACCTTGGTGAAAACAACAGGATTTATAATCCCCAGGTGCATCCGAACTATGGCAATATTTACCCGGCAAACAATTCCAATGACCTCCTGTCACAAATGGATCCTGCCCGGTTGAGGGACATTGCTAATGTTGGTACCTACCTGAGCGGCGACCCGTTTGGCCTGGGATATTCCGGGTATATGGTCAACGGAGAAGATTATGAAAAAATAGAAAGTGCAAGAAAACTGGAAGCAACCGAGTATTCACTCAATCAAAAGCTAGGTTTTATATCGCTATACACGACGTTGAATTCTGACCAGGCGCTGGCTGTAGCATTCCAGTATACCGTTATTGGGATTGACAGTGTGTTCCAGGTCGGGGAATTTACCGACCAGACGGCAAATACAGCCAATTGCCTTGTGACAAAGCTGATCAAAAGTAGTTCGTTGAGCACCAAGGTGCCCATGTGGGACCTGATGATGAAAAACGTCTATTCTATTGGTGCATACCGCGTCGCACGAGATAAATTCATCCTGAATATACTTTATTCGGGAAATCCAAACGGGGTACCGACAGGGTACTTTACCGAAGGTCCTGAAGGGGTTAAAGGATTGCCGCTCATCCAGGTGTTCAACTTCGATAACCTTGACCAGTTGCTCAATCCGCCTGCCGATGGATTATTCGACTTTCTCGATAACGCAGCTACGCAGGGAGGTACAATGAACTCCTCCAATGGCCGCCTTTACTTTACGGTGATCGAACCTTTCGGCCAGTTTGTCAGGGATAAGTTCGGGACAGAATACCCTGAATTAGCGGAAAAATACTCTTTTGATACGCTGTATCGGGCTACAAAAACAATCGCAGAGCAGCAAACGGAGAAGAATAAGTACCAGCTCGAGGGTTTTTATTCGTCGGAATCAGGGGCCGAAATCGATCTGAATGCATTTAATGTCCCCCGTGGCTCGGTTAAGGTCACAGCCGGAGGAAGAACCCTGGTGGAAAATTCCGATTATACCGTCGATTATACCCTGGGACGGGTCAGGATCATCAATGAAGGCGTATTGAATTCAGGACTGCCGATTAGTATAACTACAGAGAATCAATCGACGTTCAGTGTTCAGAAGAAAAGGCTGATGGGCTTGCGGGTTGATCACCAGATTGGGCAGAATATCCGGTTTGGCGGTACATTGATGAATCTCACCGAAAGGCCGCTGACGCAGAAAGTTGATTATGGCAATGACCCGATTTCAAATACGGTGTGGGGAGTGGATGGAAGTTACCAGACCGAGTCAAGAGCGATCACCAGCATTATCGACAAACTTCCCGGCATCGATACCAAAGATCCTTCCCAGGTCAATGTCGAGGGCGAATTTGCCAGTTTTATCCCGGGCCACTCCAATGCGATCGGTCGTACCGGGATGGTTTATATTGATGATTTTGAAGGTGCAAAATCCACCATCGACCTACGGAATATCGGAACCTGGTTTTTGGCATCAACCCCGCAGGGGCAGTCGGATATGTTTCCTGAAGCATTCATCAATGGCCGGGCCTATGGCTTTAACCGGGCCAAAACAGCCTGGTACACCATTGATCCGTTGTTTTATGACCGGAATAATAACCTGAGGCCCCAGAATATTTCGAAAGATGAACTCTCCAAAAATACGGTCAGGGAAGTGCTGGAAACAGAAGTTTTTCCTAACAAAGAAATTCCAAATGGAATCCCTACAAACATTCCGGTGTTTAACCTCTCTTTTTATCCGACCGAAAGAGGGCCATACAATTACGATGTGGAAGGGTTCGGCGGAATTTCAAACGGTCTTGATGAAAATGGCCTGCTGAATGCACCTGAAACCAGGTGGGGCGGGATCATGCGAAAGATCGAATCAACCGACTTTGAAGCGACCAATGTGGAATATATCGAATTCTGGATGATGGATCCGTTTAATGAGGATGCCGAGCAGGGTAACAAAGGAAAACTTTACATCAACCTGGGCGATATTTCTGAAGATATTTTAAAAGATGGACGGAAGTTCTTCGAAAACGGACTTCCCCCGTCTGAATTGGTCACCGATGTGGATACCACCATGTGGGGGCGGGTGCCGACCTTGCAAAACCTTGTTGAGTCTTTTGATAATGATCCGGCAACCCGGCCTTTCCAGGATGTTGGATATGATGGTTTGAGGAATGAAGATGAAGTCAGCTTTTATGGTGTTCCCTATATTGAGCGCATCCAGCAGATTTACGGACCGGCTTCCATTGCCTACCTGAATGCGTTGCAGGACCCTTCCGGCGATGATTACCACTATTTCAGGGGATCGGATTACGATAATGATGATAATTATACCAGTATTCTTGAACGATATAAAAAATACAACGGTCCTGATGGTAACTCCCCGACGGATGAAATGAATCCTGAAGATTATCCTACCTCAGCGACAACGATCCCAAACGTTGAAGATTTAAACAGGGATAATACGTTAAGTGAGGCTGAACGCTATTTTCAGTACATGATTGAACTTGATCCGGCCAAAATGAAGGTTGGGGAAAACTATATTACGGACATCCACAAGGCACAGGGTGTTCCGCTGGCTAACGGTTCGAAGGGCGAAGTGACCTGGTACCAGTTCAAAGTGCCTGTCGCGCAACCTAACCGTGTTGTGGGAAACATCAGCGATTTCAAATCCATCCGGTTCATGAGAATGTTCATGAATGGTTTTGAGAAACCGGTTGTACTCAGGTTTGCCACCCTCGAGCTTGTCAGGGGCGAATGGAGGCGGTACAAAGGCGACCTGCTTTCGGCCGGCGAGTATATTCCTGATGATATTCAAAGCCTGACCACGTTTGATATTTTCAGTGTCAATATCGAGGAAAACGGCCGCCGTCAACCGATCCCATACGTCATTCCTCCGGGAATCGAGCGTGAACAAAATATCGGGACCACGACACTGGTGCGGCTCAATGAACAATCCATGGTGCTGAAAGTGTGCGACCTGCTTGATGGTGACGCGCGCGCTGCATACAAAACCACTGATTTCGATTTCCGCCAGTATAAAAACCTGGAGATGTTTGTCCATGCCGAGAAGGCTATCGAAGCTCAGGAGCTCAATTATGGCGACCTGACCATTTTTATCAGGATCGGCTCTGACTTTACGGAGAATTACTACGAATATGAAGTTCCGCTCACTTTCACACCCTGGGGAACTCCATCAACGGATGCAGAAGCCATATGGCCTGAGCCGAACCGGATCAACATCGACCTGGAAGAACTTGTCCAGGCCAAACTTGACCGCGATGTGGCTGCCCGCCAGGGAACGGGAGGCGTTTCCGTCAATTTCCCCTACGTTACGATGGATGGTTTAAACAAGATTACGATACTTGGTGTTCCGGCTATCAGCGATGTAATGGCCATTATGGTGGGTATCCGTAATCCAAAGCGGCCATCCGTAAATAGCGATGACGACGGGCTTTCCAAATGTGCGGAGATTTGGGTCAATGAACTGCGGCTTACCGGTTTCAACGATAAAGCCGGGTATGCAGGTCTGATCAGGCTTAGCTCTGAACTTGGCGACCTCGGGCAGTTTGTTTTTTCAGGAATGTACAGTTCCCCTAACTTTGGAACGCTGGAGAAAAAAATCAATGATACCCAGCGGGAATCATTGTTCCAGTGGGATGTGGCCACAGACCTGAACCTGGGTAAGTTTTTCCCTGAAACAGCCGGTGTAAGGATCCCCATGCATGTCGATTATTCACAAGCCATTTCCAATCCTGAATATGACCCGCTCAGCCCTGATGTGAAGCTGAAAGATGAACTGAATACTTATGAAAACAAAGCAGAAGCGGATTCAATCAGACAACTCGTACAGGACTTTACCGACCAGTTCAATATCAATTTCATGAATGTGCGGAAAGACCGCGTCGGTGCACAAAAGAAACCCCAGTTCTACGATATCGAAAACTTCAGCGCCAGTTATGCATATTCCAAAATTAACCAGCGAAATGTTGACATTGAATACGATACAAAGAAGACACAGAATGGGGGATTAGGCTATAATTTCAATATCGCCCCAAAGAATGTCAAGCCCTTCCAGAATGTCGGATTTATTGCCAATACCAATGCGCTGAAATTGATCAGGGACTTTAACTTCTATTACCTGCCGAAACAATTCGGTTTCAGGACGCAAATGATCAAAGAAGATGCGGAACAGAAGCTGAGAAATAAAAGTGAAGGCTTGATCCTGCTTCGGCCTACCTATGCCAGGAGCTGGGACTGGAGCCGGAATTATGACCTGAAATTTGACCTGGCGACCAGCCTGACGTTGCAATACCGTGCAATATCCAACTCTTTTATCCGACAGCCGGCGGGTTCACTCGATCCCAACTCTCCATGGTACGACCAGGCAGGTGCAGATACGATCAATATTGGTGACCAGCTTCGCCACGGCGGCTTGAGGAAAAATTATATGCAAGCGCTGGATATCACCTATAAGATACCGATTGATAAGCTTCCGCTGATGGATTGGGTCACGGCCCAGGTGAGCTACGGCTCTATTTACAACTGGATCGCTTCGCCAATCTCCGTGCAGAGCAGGTTGGGCAACAGCATTGAAAATTCACGGAATATTCAGTTTACCGGTTCAGTCGATCTGACCAAATTATATAGTAAAATACCATACCTGAAAGCGCTTAACCAGTCCAGCACATCGGCCAATCAGCGTGGAAGGCAGGGTACAGCGCCCAAGGAGCCTGAACCGACGGAAAAAGACAGTCTGAATAAGGTTAACTATTTTAAAATCATTGGTGACGGTTTTCTCAGGATTCTGACGATGGTCAAGCGGGGTAACCTGACTTATTCCCAGGCCACCGGTATATTGATGCCGGGTTTTATGCCATCGCCGCAAGCGCTTGGAGTTTACTGGCCTGATAATGCTCCCGGTATTGGATTTGTTTTTGGAAGCCAGAAAGAGATCAAGTACAGGGCCCGGGATGAAGGATGGCTTTCTGCAGATACCCTGCAAAATAACCCTTATGCTGAAAAATTTACGGAGAATTTAAGCGGAAGGCTTACCCTTGAACCATTTAACGGGTTTAAGATCGAGATCAATGTCGACCGTACATTTGCAAAAAACCATACAGAGTTTTTCCGCGCGGATTCAGCAGGGGAATTCAGGTCATTTTCTGAAAAAGACGCCGGAAGCTTTAGTATGTCCTATATCACCTGGGGAACTGCATTTGGCATCGAATATGATACATCTACCTCTGAAACGTTTAATAAACTGAAAGAATACAGGCTTGAAATAGCAAACCGGCTTGCTGCGGATAATCCCAATTCGGTAGGTTCAGTGTACGATTCCGTTACCCAGCAGTATTTTCCAACGGGTTACGGCCCGACGTCACAGGATGTTTTAATACCGTCATTCATGGCCGCTTACGGAAAAAGGAGCGCAAGCAACGTTTACCTGGGGTATTTCCCGAAAATTCCGCTGCCAAACTGGAGAATTACCTATGATGGCCTGACAAAAATTGAATTGCTTGGCAAGATATTCAGGACTGCAGTTCTGTCTCATTCTTACCGGTCAGTCTATACCATCAGTTCTTATCAGTCGAATCTGTATTTCCAGGTTGATTCAACTTATGGAAAAGCTAATGTGCTATATCCGGCGTCTAACTCATTCTTTCCTGAATATGACCTGACCCAGGTCACAATCCAGGAGCAGTTCGCTCCGCTGATTGGGATTGACCTGGCCTTCATGAATGACATTACAACCCGTTTTGAATATAAAAAATCAAGAACATTGACGTTCAGCATGGCCAACCTGCAGTTGACCGACCTGAATACGGATGAATATGTGATTGGTTTGGGATATAAAATCAAAAATGTTTCGTTTACAGTGAGCTCCATGGGTGGCGGCGGGCGAAAATCAAAGATCACCAGTGACCTTGACCTTAAAGTTGATTTTTCAATCCGGAACAACCGGACCGTCTTGAGGAGAATTGATCAGAACATTGACCAGGTTTCAGCAGGGCAGAAGGTGTTTTCAATCAATACCTCCATCGACTATATGCTCAGTAAAAGCGTAACGCTCAGGCTGTTCTTCGATAAGATCATCAATAATCCATTTGTTTCCAACCAATACCCGAATTCAACCACAAAGGGCGGTATTTCAATACGTTTCTCTCTTGCCCAATAGTTGATATTCCGGTTTGAAAAGTTGGAAACATTCTAAAGAAAAGGTGCATTTGTATTTGATAAAATCAATTATTTTTGCGCATTAATCATACAAAGGAGACATTATTATGAATATTCCCGCAAATCTTAAGTACACGAAGGATCACGAATGGATGAGGCTTGAAGGAGATACTGCCATCATCGGCATTACCGATTTCGCCCAGAATGAATTAGGTGATATTGTTTTTATCGAGGTTGAAACTGTTGGCGAAAAGCTTGATAAGGAAGAAACCTTCGGTACGATTGAAGCTGTAAAAACTGTTTCTGACATGTTCATGCCAGTTGGTGGCGAAGTCGTTGAGTTCAATGAACTTCTGACTGAAAAGCCGGAAATTGTCAATAAAGATCCTTATGGCGATGGATGGATTGTAAAAGTTAAAGTTGCTGATGCCGGCCAGGCAGCAGATTTGCTTACGGCGGAGCAGTACAGTGAACTGGTCGGTGCTTAATTAAACTGGTATAGTTTTTGAAGTATTTATGGTATCTTTTCAATATCATAAATGAAAATATATTATCTTAGCACGCTTGATTCCATCATTCAAAATCAATAATTAAAAAAGACCATGGAACTGAAAAAAACAGAAAAAGCCGATCTCGAAAGTAAAAAACTCATATTTACTGAAATCGGTTTAGTGGTTGCACTCGCCGTTTCTTTGATCGCTTTCGAATGGAAATCGTATGAGAAAACCGTCGTTGACCTGGGTACACGCCAGGTTGAAAACATTGCGGAAGATATTATTCCTATTACGGAGCAGAAAAATACGCCTCCGCCGCCGGCTCCGCCAAAGCAGGTGGTTAAAATCAATGTTGTTGAAGACGATATCGAAGTTGACGATAATATTGATATTGACGTGGAAGCCGATGAAAATACTGAAGTTCAGGAGTATGTAGCTCCTTCGAAATCTGATCTTGGCGACGAGGAATCTGCTGAAGAGATGCAGATTTTTATGGTTGTTGAATCTATGCCTGAATATCCGGGTGGTGAATCTTCACTGTATAAATACCTCGCCGAGAACATCAAATATCCCCAGATGGCCAAAGAAAGCGGTATCCAGGGCAGGGTGTTCGTTACCTTCGTCGTTGAAAGGGATGGCCGGGTGACCGACGTCCGCGTTCTCAGAGGTATTGGCGGCGGTTGCGATGAAGAAGCCATCAGGGTCGTTCAGAATATGCCGAAATGGACTCCCGGAAAGCAACGCGGCAAATCAGTCCGCGTGCAGTATAACCTGCCCGTTAAATTCACATTGCAGTAAATGATAATCACGATAAAATAACTGAAGGCTGTCCATTACCGGATGGCCTTTTTTTGAATTTGAAAATGCCAACACTTAAAAACAGGATAAAACGGTTATCCAAAGTATACCTGAAAGAAGTCACGGAGATTCGCAGACACCTGCATCAATATCCCGAGGTTTCAGGTAAAGAAACGTTAACAGCAGAATATATTTCAAAGCTTCTGAAAACTTGGGGTATAGATCATAAGACCGGTATCGCCGGTCATGGCATCGTCGGTGTTATTCAGGGTGAAAAGCCCGGTAATAAGGTCATCGCCCTTCGTGCTGATATGGATGCGTTACCGGTCAAAGAAGCCAATAATGTTCCTTATGCTTCAAAAAACCGTGGCGTGATGCATGCTTGCGGTCATGATGTGCATATGGCATCGCTGCTGGGCGCGGCAAGGATACTGAAATCGCTGGCGCCTGAGCTTTCAGGAACAATTAAGCTCATTTTTCAACCTTCAGAAGAAAAATATCCGGGTGGAGCGCTGCCTATGATCAAAGCCGGCGTACTTGAAAATCCCCGACCGGACTATATAGTCGGCCAGCATGTCTATCCTGAACTGGAAGCCGGTAAGATCGGACTGAGGAGTGGCAAATACATGGCATCCACCGATGAGATACACCTGGTGGTCAAAGGCAAGGGAGGACATGCGGCAATTCCCCATAAAGTGATCGATCCGGTGGTTATCGGCGCTCATATCATTCTTGCCCTGCAGCAGATCGTCAGCAGAAATGCACAGCCTACTACGCCTTCTGTTTTGTCATTTGGCCGGGTCATTGCCGAAGGGCAGGCCAACATAATCCCGGATGAAGTACTCATCTCCGGTACCATGCGAACCTTCGATGAATCATGGCGCCAGGAAATGCAAAAAAAGATCAAAACCGTGGCAACATCCATAGCTGAAGGCATGGGCGCTCAATGCCTGGTCAATATTCACAAAGGTTATCCTTTTGTATATAATGATCCAGCGGTGACCGCCAAAATTAAAGAGTACGCACAGGATTACCTGGGGAAAGAAAATGTGGTCGATCTTGACATGAGGATGACCGCTGAAGATTTTGCCTACTTTGCCCAGGAAGTGCCCGGATGTTTTTATCGCCTGGGTGTGATGAATGAAGCCCGCGGACTGACTTCCAACCTTCATTCATCCACATTCGATGTCGATGAATCCAGCCTGGAGACCGGAGTTGGGCTTATATCATGGATAGCCGCAAATGAATTGAAATAATATCAAAAAAATTATATTAATTTTGACCGTAATTAATCTGAACGTCTAATTTAAATCTAAAAAAAACATGAGAAAGTTAGTGTTGATGGCTGCTATGATCGTTTTAACAGGAGTAGCTGGTTTTTCACAGGTTTTCGAGAAAGGTTCCCAGGCGATTAATGTTGATCTTGGGTTCGGAAATGTCAACTATTGGGGTAGTTATTATTCTGGTTTTCTTCCATCCATCTCAGGATCTTATGAATATGGAATCGTTGAAGTACCCATGGGTTCCGAACTGACCGGTGTGGTAAGTGTTGGAGGATACCTGGGTGGAAGTATGGCTTATTACGGTCCGGTAGGATTCGATGATAAAGACTGGCGCTATACGAATTTAATCATTGCTGCCAGAGGGAATTATCATTTTATTTTCCATGATAAGTTTGATCCGTATGCTGGAATTGCACTGGGTGTGGATATGGGATTCACCCAATGGAAAGGAAACGGAACTGAGCCGGATAATGATTATGCCGAGACGACACCATTCGGTGGCGCTTATGCAGGGGCGAGATGGTTTTTTACCGATAATTTTGCCGTGAACGCTGAAGTGGGTTGGCTGATTTCGGTATTTAATGTAGGTGTTACATTTAAGATCAAGTAAGAATTCACCTAAATACAGGAAGGGGGATCATATCCCCCTTTTTTTTGCCATGAAAGTCAACGGAACGAATTATCGCACAGTTTGGATGCAAGGTAGTTCGGTATTCATGATTGAACAGAACTTGCTTCCATTTGAATTCAAAATTACTGAATGCAAGACGTTTAAAGATACCTGCCGGGCTATACGCACGATGATGATCAGGGGTGCTGGTGCAATCGGTGCTGCTGCAGGTTATGCCATGGCGCAGGCCAGCATGGAATCGGTTAAACGAGCTGACCTGACTTTTCTGTCTTTGGCCAGGCAGGAGATCGAATCCACGCGTCCGACTGCGCGCAATTTGTTTTATGCCGTTGAAAGGGTCTTTTCAGCGGCTGTGGTTTCGGCTGAACGAGCGCTGGAAGAAGCGCAGGCCATTGCCGATGAAGATGCAATGGCATCCCGCAAGATCGGAGAATACGGGAGTGAGCTGATCAAGGACGGCTTTGGGGTCGGGACGCATTGTAATGCAGGCTGGCTCGCTTTTGTCGATTACGGTACGGCACTTTCACCGGTTTACAGATGCCATGAGCAGGGCAAAAGCATTCTTGTTTATGCCGATGAAACACGTCCCCGGGGACAGGGTGCCAGGCTTACCGCCTGGGAATTGAACAACGCGGGAATACCGCATGTCATCATCCCTGACAATGCCACAGCCTGGTATATGGCTCAGGGTAAAATCGATATCATGATCGTCGGGGCTGACAGGATCGCTGCGAATGGCGACACGGCTAACAAAATAGGCACCCTCGAAAAAGCGATTGCTGCAAAGCATTACAACATTCCTTTCTATATTGCCGCACCAACCTCAACTATTGATTTTAATTGCCCCGACGGCAGCCATATCGTCATTGAGGAAAGAAGCCGGGATGAAGTGCTTTACCAGGAAGGGATGACCGATGACGGAAGGAAAGAGAAGATTCTGGTGTGTTCTCCCGGTTCAGACGCCCTGAACCCGGCATTCGATGTGACACCGGCAGGGTTGATTACTGGCTTTATAACTGAAAAAGGCAACCTGCTTAGTTCAAAGTTCTAAGGGCAAAGTGCAAAGTGAAAGTTCGAAGTTATTTGTTTCTTTCCGTTGTATAGATCACCAGTTGTTCCAGCGATTCCCGGGCAGGGGTTGAAGGCATGGTTCGCAGGAGTGTAATAGCTTTTTCACGGTATTCAAGCATTTTGCCCCTGGCATAATTAATGCCGCCGCTGTTGTTAACCTGGCTGATGATCCCGGCTACACGCACCGGATCATCATGATGGTTTTTTATGGTGCGTATCGTTTGCCTTTTCTCAGACGCAGAGAGGTTGCCGAGCATATGGATCAGCGGCAGGGTCATTTTTTGTTCTTTGATGTCAATGCCATTGGGCTTCCCGGTCTGGTTGCCGGTTTCAAAGTCGAACAGGTCGTCTTTGATCTGGAATGCAATGCCGACATATTCTCCGATCTCACTCATTTTTGCTATGACATCTTCTGACGCGCCGGTCGATGAAGCACCGCAGGCACAGCAGGCGGATATCAGCGAGGCTGTTTTCTTCCGGATAATTTCGAAATAAATATCTTCACTGACATCAAGCCTTCTCGCTTTTTCAATCTGGAGCAATTCTCCTTCACTGATTTCCCTGACCGCATCGGATACAATTTTAAGAAGATGGAAATCATTGCCTTCCAGGGCTACCATTAAACCCCTTGACAGGAGGTAATCGCCCACCAATACGGCAATTTTATTTTTCCATAATGCGTTGATTGAAAAAAATCCCCTTCGTTCATTGGAATCGTCGACCACATCATCATGGACCAGGGTAGCTGTATGCAAAAGTTCAATCAGTGAAGCCGCCCGGTAGGTTGATTCATTGACCTCCCCGCAAACTTTTGCGCTGAGAAAGACAAACATCGGCCTCATTTGCTTTCCTTTGCGCCTGTAAAGATAACTTGTGACTGTTTCCAGCAGGGGCACTGGGCTTTTCATCGACAACTTGAATTTTTTTTCAAAATCCAGCAAATTGTCGTGAATTGGTTTTTTTATCTCGTCCAAAGTCAGCATATGAAGCCTGGTAAGGTTCCAAAAGTAATACAAATTGATGATGTGCTGAAAATGAATTCATCCATTATTGCTTAACTTTGCCAAAGATCATTTAATTGTATTTATCATAAGGATTTATGTCGATTTTATTTGATGAGGTGGTTTTTGGTCCGGTAAAAAGCAGGCGGCTGGGTGTTTCACTGGGAATAAATCTTTTGCCGACAGAGGCCAAGTATTGTACTTTCAATTGTATTTATTGTGAATGCGGTTGGACCAGGGAAAAACTACCCGGCGGGACTAAACTCCCCGATCGCAACCTGGTCCTTGACAAGTTGGAAGAAAAGCTGAAAGCCATGCAACAAGCGGATACTCCCCCCGATGCGATCACTTTCGCCGGTAATGGAGAACCGACAATTCATCCGCAATTCCCTGAAATTCTTGAAGAAACGATCAGTCTAAAAGACCGGTACTTCCCCGAAGCAAGGGTTTCCGTACTTTCGAATGCATCGACACTTGACAAGCCTGCGGTATTCAACGCCCTGAAAAGGACCGGTAACAGCATTCTCAAGCTGGATGCGGGCACCGAAGAAATGTTCCGGCTGATCAACGGTCCGCGCGGAGGTATTACCTTGCATTCCATCGTTGAAAAGTTGAAGCAATTCGAGGGGCAGCTCATCATCCAGACTTTATTTTTACGAGGGACTTTTAACGGAAAGATTGTCGATAATACCATTGAAACGGAAGTGTTGCCATGGCTGGAGCATATAAAATCGATCAATCCTAAGTATGTGATGATTTACCCGATCGACCGGGCAACACCGCTGGAAACACTGGAGAAAGTTCCGTTTGCAGAGCTAGTGGCTATTGCAGAGCGGGTAGAAAAAACAGGGATCCAAGCACAGGTATATTACTGAGATGATCAATTATGATGTCAAAATATTAATGGCTTTCGGTGAATCCATCAGGGGGAATGAAAAGATCTATACCTGGTTGTTAAAGAATGGTTATCCTGAACTTGCCGCACTTTCAAGTGCCATCCGGGGATCGGATGAAGCAGTGCAATGGCTGCTGAAGAACCATTATCCTCATCTGGCCGCTTTGGATTCGGCAATCGACAATTCTGTAAAGGCCTATGAATGGCTCAATAAAAATAATTACCAGCTACTCATGGTTTTTGCCGACGCCTGTCATGACAAACCCGAAGCCATTGCCTGGCTGCGAAAAAGCGACCTGGATATTTTCGTTCACCTCGCGATCATTATAAAAAGTTGGCGCGATAAGCAGACATTCGACTACCATAAGATTCATTTTTAAGACTCATATTTATAGCCGACTCCTTTTATCGTCTTGATGTTCATGGTTCCGAGCCTTTCACGGATTTTTCTGACATGAACATCAATTGTACGATCGCCGACAATCACGTCATCACCCCAAATACCGGACAGGATTTCTTCGCGGGTAAAAACCTTATTGGGTTTCGAAACCAGCAGACTTAGCAGTTCAAATTCTTTTCTGGGCAAATGAACTTCGCGGCCTTCTTTGATCACTACATATTTTTCACGGTCAATGGAAAATTCATCCAAAAAGATAATCCCGGAAGTTTCATGACCTGCCTTATCTTCCCTGAAACGCCTGAGCAACGCCTTGATGCGGCTGATCAGCACACGCGGTTTAATGGGTTTGGTCACATAATCATCGGCACCGGCTTCAAATCCGGCAATTTGGGAATAATCTTCCCCGCGTGCGGTCAGAAAAACGACGATAGTATTCTTAAGATCAGGCAGCTGGCGCATTTCACGGCAGGTTTCAATGCCATCCATTTCAGGCATCATCACATCCAGAATGGCCAGGTGTGGTTTGAAATTTTTAGCTTTTGCCAGTCCATCCCTCCCGTTTATTCCGGTAACGACTTCATATCCTTCTTTTTTGAGGTTATAACTTAAAAACTCCAGGATATCCGGCTCGTCATCGACCAGTAAAATTTTATATGATTCCATCCAATTTGATTATTTCTAATGTTTTGGAAATAAATGCGATGGCGAAATTAACACTTTATCTGAATTTCAGGGATTGTGTTTTCCGGTCAAGTCTTTGAAAAATACCGATCTTTGAAAAAAAATTCTAAAACGTAACGGATGAAGCAGCTTTCAGGATATATTATTTTATTGTTAATTTTTATCACTGCTTCACTGAAATTGGAAGGCCAGGATTTTAACGGCGGAATAATGGCCGGAGTAGCCGGAACACAGGTTGCCGGTGACTTCCTTTACACCAGCCAGGATACGATGGGAATATATGGTTTTCATAAAGCCGGGATCTATGCCGGAGGATTTGTCAACCTTCAGATCAGCGAACATTCGGCTTTCCAGATGGAACTTGAATATTTCCAGAAAGGTAGCCGTGAAAATCCGGATTCAGCCAATAATTATAATCAATATCTTTTTCGGGTTAATTATATAGAGCTTCCCATTCTTTACCAATATATTGCGAATAATCGCTTCAAGTTTGAAGCGGGACCCTCGCTCGGCTTTTTAGTCGGTTATTATGAAGAAAGTAACTATTATGAAATTAAGGGAGGGAACAAGCCGGCCAGCGTGACCTTTCAGCTGAATGCCGGATTGTACGTTTACCTAACCAGTCATTTTGCTGTCAATATCCGGACCAATAATTCAATGCTGAATATCCGCAGCGATAATGCTACCGGTGATATTTTAAGGATTTTCCCGGGAAATTATGGCCAATTCAACGATTGCCTTGTATTCAGCCTTTTCTACCAGTTTCAGCCGGCCTGGTAGCGGTCTCAGCGGATAACAACTTTTCGTGTGCAGGTATAACAGTCAGTGATGATTCTGACCAGGTAAATTCCAGGCGAAGGAAGAATGAATGTATCGTTTGAATGGCTTTCCTCCAAAACAAGGCCATTAATCGACATTACCTGAATATTTTTTATTTTTTCAGGAAGATGCTGAAGTTCGAGCTTTCTTTGATGGACGATCAAACCGAAACAGTCGTCGGGTTGGGTAAACTCGTTAACTCCAATGATGACAGAAACATCAATCGTATCGGCATCAATCCCGCAATTACCCGAAACAGTTACATCATAGGTCCCGGCTGTATTTACTTCAATGGTTTGTGTAGTATCACCGGTCGACCATAAATAATCGAGGCCGGGATTACCGGCATCCAGCAGCAGGGTTTGCCCCTGGATGATCACGGTGTCATTTCCAAGATGAACATCAGGCTGATAGAGTACCAGCACATTTTTAATGGCAGGATTTCCTGTCCCGCAATCACTCACAGCCCTTGCTTCGATCAGGTGGTTGCCCCGGTCAGTCCAGGTGACTTCCAGCGTAGTGGTCACTGAAGGCTGAAGAATCCCGTCAATCCACCAGGCACAGGATGTCCCGGGTTCAACGGTGGTTGTATAAATATCCGTATTCCCCGTGCATGATTTATCGGGACCTTCAATGGGTGATGGTGCGGAAGGGGCCGTCCCCTGGGCTATAACATCAATTGCCTGTGGTGGACTTATCCCGCACGGACTGAACGCGAAAACTTCAAAATGATAGGTGCCGGCTGCACCGAATGAATACGTGAGTGAAGCTCCGTAGCCGGGGATGCTCTCACCATTGACCGACCATTGGCATGAATCCAATGGGCCGACTTCGGTAGAATATGTGTGGTACGTGTATTCGCAAACCAGTTCATCGCCCTGGATTGGTGTCGGGGCCGGATCTGTGAAGACATCCACTAAAATAGTCTGAGCCTCAGAAGTAAAACCACCAGAGCAAACAAATACAACGGATACTTCCTGCGTTCCTCCGGTAGTCCATGTATAGCTGAAAATGTAGTCTGATCCGGGCTGGACTAAATTGTTCACCGACCACTGGCACATGCAGCCGACCGGCACATCGATAGAGAAGACCGATGTTTCGCCGACACATGCCCAGGTTGGCCCGGAAAGGTTCCCCGGCGCATCCGGCGGGTCAGGGGGGAGGGTGTCGGTTTCAGATAATGCACCGGATAACATGAAATGAGAAGCTCCTGCCGGCAGTATGAAAAAGAGTGAAAAAAGCAGGGTAAGAAAGGCAGATCGCATGGGAAATTTGGATTTATTCGTACTACCACTATAGTGGGACTACGAGTTTTTAAAACATCTTCATTATTAGTGAATTCCGGAAAGCGAAAATAGTAATATTTTCAGCCTTAAATTTCTTTCTTTTTTACAAAGAATATATTCCTGGTTAATCCTTCAAAGCCGGTTCGTTTAACTGCTGAATTGCTGAAAAGAACCTGAAATTCATCCCGGGTCAACGCCTCCCATCTGGCTTTATTCATCGTTTTCAATAAGGGTTGCGGATGGAATTCGGTTACTTGGTGAGGCTCTGCCTTTCGGTTCCAGGGGCATACATCCTGGCAGATATCGCAGCCAAAAATCCAGTCGTTGAAGGCATCCTGCTGTTCGCCGGGTAATTCGCCATTAAATTCGATCGTCAGGTAGGAGATGCATTTCCGTGCGTCGAGCAACCGTGGTGCAATGATGGCCCCGGTAGGGCATGCTTCAATGCAACGGGTGCAGCCACCGCACAGGTCGTTGATTTTCCGGTCATCATATTCCAGCTCCATGTCGGTAATGATTTCTCCGATAAAAAAGAAAGAGCCATTTTTTGGATGGATCAGGCAGGTGTTCTTTCCAATCCATCCCAGCCCGGTTTTTTCCGCCCAGGCTCTCTCTAAAACCGGAGCTGAATCTGTGAATACCCGGGCATTCATCTGACCGTATCTGCTGTTTATATCGTTGACCAATTTTTTAAGCTTTTCCCGGATCACAAAATGATAATCCATGCCGTAAGCATATTTAGCTATTTTATAATTGTCATTTTCAGGAAGAGTTCCGGAAGGGAAATAATTCATCAGTACGATAATAACAGACCTCGCCCCTGGAAGCAGATTTCTTGGATCCAGCCTCTTTTCACGGTTCCTGGCCATATATCCCATTTCCCCGTGATAACCCAATTCCAACCATCGGTCCAACCTGGCCTCTTCATCGGTCAAAAATCCGGCTTCAGCAATGGCGCATTCAGAAAATCCAATTTCAATGGTCCTGGATTTAATCCAGTTTGAGATTTCGTGACGGTCGGCATTTGCCAAGATGAACAGTATTATAATCTAAAAAAATCAGAATAGCTGATCTTGTTTCGGGAAGAAATTCTTCCCGAGATGGCGGTATGCAAGTTCGGTCACTTCCCTGCCACGCGATGTCCGCATCAGGTAACCTTCCTGGATCAGAAAGGGTTCATAGACTTCTTCAATCGTTCCGGCTTCTTCGCCAACAGCCGTAGCAATTGTATTTATTCCTACCGGGCCTCCTTTGAATTTGTCGATGATGGTGGTCAGAATGCGGTTATCCATCTCGTCGAGTCCGTGCAAATCGACATGCAGGGCTTTCAGCGCCATCTGTGCAATCCCCATATTGATCCTTCCGTCTCCTTTGATCTGTGCAAAGTCTCTCACCCGTCGCAACAACAGGTTGGCGATACGTGGCGTGCCACGGCTGCGGCGTGCAATTTCCCGTGCGGCATCCACGTTCAGCGGCACATTGAGGATCCTTGCCGAACGGTACAGAATAGATTCCAGGGTTTCTGCGTCGTAGTAAGCCAGCCTCAAATTGATGCCGAAGCGTGATCGAAGCGGTGCTGTAAGCAGTCCTGACCTTGTCGTGGCCCCGACCAGGGTGAACGGATTCAGTTTGATCTGCACACTGCGGGCATTCGGACCGGTCTCGATCATGATATCGATCCGGTAATCCTCCATGGCTGAGTAAAGATACTCCTCGACAATCGGGCTCAACCGGTGAATCTCATCGATAAAAAGCACATCATTGGCTTCCAGGTTCGTCAGTAACCCCGCTAAATCACCCGGTTTATCCAGTACAGGTCCGGATGAGATCCGGATATTTACCCCAAGTTCATTGGCAATAATATAGGAAAGCGTTGTTTTACCGAGCCCCGGAGGACCGTGCAGCAAAACATGATCGAGTGCCTCTCCGCGCAGCCTTGCTGCTTTGACAAAGATCATCAGGTTTTCTTTGACACTCATCTGGCCGGCAAAACTGCCGAAATCAGCAGGCCGCAATACCTGTTCGGCTTCCTTTTCAGCCGGAGAGAGTGATTTGCCTGAAGCATCAAGATTGTCGTTCATGTAAACGGTATAATCGACAAAAGTAGGAAAATTGTATGGAGTATTCGTTTATCAAAAAGGCCATGGAAATTTCAAATTTAATTCGTATTTTTACTGAAAATTGTTTTCAAACTGCCGGGTCATGAAACAAATTATCGTTGCTATCGATTTTTCCAAAACTTCCATGAATGCCCTTGATTTTGGCATCCATATTGCTAATAAAGCCGGGGCTGATTTACAGATGGTTTGGGTTGACAACACGACCAGTGAGGAAGTTGTATTTGAAGGCTTTGCCCATGAGGAACGAAATGAGAAAGTCGCTTTGTTGAAAGAATTGCAGGAAAAACATTCAAAAAGGCTCAAAAGTGGCAAACTCGATTTTAAAACCCGCAAAGGGAAAGTCTATATCGAAATAGCCCAACAGGCGAAAAGTGTGAGTGCCGACCTGATCATTACCGGTACGCATGGTGTTTCAGGATTTGAAGAGTTCTGGATCGGAAGCAATGCTTACCGGATCGTCACCAACGCCCCCTGCCCCGTGATCACTTTACGCCATGACTTTAAAATTGGCGATATTCACAAGATCGTGATACCTATTGACAGTTCTCAGGAAACCAGGCAGAAAATACCTGTTGTGGCTCAGGTAGCACAACTGTTTAATTCTGAAATACATATCCTTTCTCTATATTCGACACCCCTGAAATCTGTCCAGAAAAGGGTGGATAATTATGCCCGACAGGTGGCCGAATATTGCGAAGAAAGAAAGATAAAATATGTTCTGGTAACCAAAGAATCTGAAAATATTACCAGAACAACAATAGATTACGCTGAAGCTGTCGGCGCTGAAATGATCGCGATTATGACCGAACAGGAATCAACGACAGCCAATATTTTTCTTGGGCCTTATGCACAGCAGATGGTGAATCATTCTACCGTTCCCGTTTTGAGCATGAGAGCGAAAGAACTTGTTAGTATTGTGAATGGGATTTAACGATGAGAATTATTTTGATCATAATCATGTTGACCATTTTACCCTTGATTTCTCCGGCTCAGGATGATAATGGAGGAAGCCTTACCGTGGTCCGGAATGATCTGGTGGATACGCTGTTGCGTGATTATGAGGCGATGCGGTTAAAAATCCTGGAAAACCCGGATAACAAATCCATCCCTGGCTATCGTATACAAATCTTTTTTGACTCGGGATTGAATTCAAGCGACCGTGCCCGAACGGCCAGGGATAGTTTTAATTTGCTTTATCCGGATATTCCGGCTTATGTGAGCTGGAAAGCGCCCAATTACAGGGTCAGGATCGGTGATTTTAAAACCAGGCTTGAGGCTGAAAAAACCCTTCAACTTATACTTTTTGACTACCCAAATGCCTGGGTGACAAAAGATGAAATTAATTTTCCGCTAATCAACTAATATTAATGCCATGAAAAAAATACTGGTTGCGATCGATTTCTCGGATTGTTCCATCAATGCCCTGGAACATGCTATTACCATTGCTAACAATGCAGAGGCTGATCTTGAAATGATCTTCGTGATCAAACCTGATTCATCCCGGGATATGTTTACGGAAGGCCCACAGACTTTATCCGTCATGGTCAAAGATAAATTCAATGAACTGGTTGAAAAGTATCATCACCGGATGGGGAAAAATAAACTGGGCTTTATGATCCGGGAAGGGAAGGTTTATCAGGAGATTGTCAAGGAAGCCGATAAAAAAGACTATTTCCTGGTTATGGCCGGTACACATGGTTCTTCGGGATTTGAAGAATTCTGGATGGGCAGCAATGCAAACCGGATGGTTAGTGCCATTCGCAAACCGGTGATCACGATCAGGGGAGGCGTCAACATAAAACGGCACCTGGAAAAGATCGTCCTTCCACTCGACAGCACACCTGAAACCCGTCAGAAAGTCCCGTTCACAGCTTATATGGCCAAGATTTTCAATGCGGAAGTCCATGTTTTGCGTGTTTATACGTCCAAAGTTCAGGCCGTCATCAGAAAAGTCGACAGCTATGCTGAACAGGTGGTCAAACATCTTGAAGAAGAAAACATCAAATATGTGTTGGAGTCGGTCCAGGCTGACAATCTCACAGATTCCACGATAGAATATGCCCTTAAAATCAATGCTAACCTGATCTCGATCATGACGGAGCAAGAGACAAAGGCTGCAAATTTATTGCTGGGACCTTACGCACAGCAGATGGTCAACCATTCACCGATCCCTGTGCTGAGCATACACCCGAAGGAACTGCTGGTGGCGCTGAGCCGTTAATTCCTGTCCAGGCAGTTCAAATCCTCAAACGCTATTTTCAGCCTTTTGATCATGGCTGATTCGCCTTCACGCAACCATTTGCGGGGGTCGTAGTATTTCTTGTTGGGCTTGTCATCGCCTTCCGGGTTGCCAATCTGGCCCTGGAGATAGCCCATATTTTTATTGTAGTAGTTGAGCACACCTTCCCAGAATGCCCATTGGGTATCGGTATCGATGTTCATCTTGATGACCCCGTAGGAGATTGCTTCGCGGATCTCTGCCTGGCTGGAGCCAGAACCTCCGTGGAATACAAAATTGACCGGCTTTGGGGCCGTGTTGAGCTTTTGCTCGATATATTTCTGCGAATTGTTCAGGATAACCGGCTGAAGCTTTACATTACCGGGTTTGTAGACCCCGTGAACATTTCCGAATGAAGCGGCGATGGTGAACCGGGGGCTGATCTTTAACAGTTCGCTGTAAGCGTAAGCGACGTGCTCGGGCTGTGTGTAAAGCCTTGAACTTTCGATGCTGGTATTATCGACGCCATCTTCTTCACCACCGGTCACGCCGAGTTCAATCTCCAGCGTCATGCCGATTTTGGCCATCCGCTCAAGGTATTTTTTGCTGATCGCAATGTTCTCTTCGATAGGCTCTTCCGACAGATCCAGCATATGAGAGCTGAAAAGAGGCTTTCCGCAGCGTGCGAAGTGTTTTTCACCTTCTTCAAGCAGTCCGTCGATCCAGGGCAAAAGCTTTTTGGCGGCATGGTCAGTATGAAGAATAACCGGGACGCCATAATGCTCAGCGAGAAGATGAATATGTTTTGCGCCGGAGACAGCTCCGGCGATGGCCGCTTTCTCACCATCGTTGGAAAGGCCTTTGCCGGCATAGAACGCAGCGCCACCATTGGAAAACTGGATAATGACCGGTGAATTCACGATCTTTGCCGCTTCCATCACGGCATTGACACTGTCGGTGCTGACCACATTAACAGCGGGTATTGCAAACCCGTTGGCTTTGGCAATTTCGAAAATTTTTGAAACATCGTCGCCGGATACCACACCCGGTTTTACATGATCTAATACTTTAGTGGACATATTTTTAATGAATTAGTTTGACAAATTAAGACTGCTGCAAAAGTAATACTATTCTGTTTTTTGTGTACCTTTGCGGGGTAAAATAGAATTCTAAATTTTAAATTTTAAATTTTAAATTCGGGAAGCATATCTAATTTAAAATTAAAAATTTAAAACTTAAAATTTCTCCGGTCCCGTGGCTCAATTGGATAGAGCATCAGATTCCGGTTCTGAGGGTTGGGGGTTCGAGTCCCTTCGGGATCACCGACATTGCGCATTGCACTTTTTGCTTTGCGCATTTTTCATTTCATTTTCCTTTTTTCATTTCCTATTGTGTCTTGCATATTTTCCTTTCATGGTAATGAATTTGTTACCAAAATATCTGCAGAAATCTGCGCTTTTATCTGCGTGAATCAGCGAGAAGAAAAATACAGTTTTTTTAGCTTGACTTCATAAATGGAAATCTATATCTTTGCAACTAAATATCAGTTGCAAAATTAATGAGCCGGAAAGAAAAGATCATCGCACGATTTCTATCTAGACCACGGGATTTTACCTATGATGAACTTGTGTCTATTTTAAAAATATATGGATATGAGGAGGTTAGAACGGGCAGAACAACAGGATCTGCCAGGGCTTTCGTTAGGGGTCCATCAGGACATATCATCCGGCTGCATAAGCCTCATCCTGAAAATGTGTTGAGATTATATCAAATTGACCTGATCATACTTGAACTTAAAAAGCAAAACCTGTTATGAAAGACATAATTAAATATAAAGATCACCTGGGCTCTGTCAGGTTCAGTGATGAAGACAGGGTGTTTTATGGAAAGATTGAAGGTATTGATGATCTGGTAACCTTTGAAGGCCGAAGTGTGGATGAACTGGTCTCTGCTTTCAGCGAAGCCGTCGAAGATTACATCACGCTGTGTAACCAGTTGAAAAAACCTGTCCGGAAATCTTATAAAGGAAGCTTTAACGTGCGAATCGATCCTGAACTTCATCAAAAGGCCGCCAACCTTTCCTCGTCAAAAGGGATCTCACTCAATGAACTGGTCGAAGAGGCGATCCAACGTTATGTGTCAGGCGCGTAAGAGTCCAATTAGATCAGGCTAATCCCCAATCTTCTCAAACCTCACAGCGCCGGCATTGCGCATTGCTCATTTTGCTTTGTGCATTTTTCATTTCCTATATTGCATTGATCAATTAATATTCATGAAGAAATACTAAAAGCAACTCTTGAGTAGTGTTAAAGTATTCAAGTAATTTTATACCCTGATCTGATCAGTGTATAACTTATTCAAATTGTGATCATCTGATCAGATATCATCAAATAAGAGACTTTAAGTATGTTATACCGGCGTGCATATATACTCAGCCTTTATACAATATTCTATAATATTATTGAAGGATTGGTTTCCATGATCCTTGGTTATTCGGATGAGACCCTTGCGTTATTTGGCTTTGGAATTGATAGTTTTATCGAAGTCATGTCAGGCCTTGGTATAGTGGTCATGGTCACCCGGATCAGGAAAAATCCTGATAGTGAACGAAGCAGGTTTGAGGTGACTGCCCTCAAAGTTACAGGCACTTCGTTTTACCTCCTTTCGATCGGTTTACTCGTTGGTATCATTGTAAATATTATTAACCGGCATAAGCCTGAAACTACGATCTGGGGAGTGATCATCGCTATAGTTTCGATCTTAGTCATGGTGTGGCTGATGCGGGCCAAGATGAGTACCGGTAAAGCACTTCATTCCGAACCCATAAAAGCCGATGCCAATTGTACGAAAGTTTGTGTGTACATGTCTGTCGTACTTCTCCTGTCAAGCCTAATTTATGAATTAACGGGTTTTGCTTATGCAGACAGCATCGGGGCTGCCGGTTTGATCTATTTTTCATTTACGGAAGGAAGGGAGGCTTTTGAAAAAGCGAGAAATAAAGAATTGCACTGTGGCTGTTAAAAGTTGATCCGTCTCAGGTTTATCCCTGATTTTATTTTTTGCTCTCCACGGTACTAAAAATTAAACCCTGGGATGGAGAGCGCTTAAAACCTGCAGACAAGCCCGATTCCATACTTTGTCGGTTCTATATACATCGTCACTTTGTTTTTCCTTTTGTCCCGATAATATTCATGCCAGGCTTTCTTTTCAAGGGCGATGTTCTTCAGCGAGCCAACCAAAACTACCGTTCCTGCGGCTGCCATGATCAGACCAAGTCCAAATCCTGACAGGCCGATTTCAAGGTCTTCTTCCCACATATCCAAGGTTAAATAAACGGAAAGTGCCGACAGGCCAAGACCCGCGGCCTGGAGAGTTACGCCGGCCATGAGGTAACCAAAGTTCTGGGCCGATGTCTTTGGCGGATGATCCGGTAAAAAATCGTCGATCTTCTGCCCCTGGACTGAAAAGAAAATCATTGCGGCAATTATGACCTGAATTGGCCTGGACATTGATTTACGGTTTAGGTGATAAGGTGATAAAGTGGTAAAGTGGTAAAGTGGTAAAGTGGTGAATAGTATTTAGATTTGGCCGTCATTCGTTTGATAAAGATACAATAAATTATTGCCATTGCTACAAACGTCATACTCCTGACTTATAACCAGTGACCAGTGACCAATGACTAATGACCAATGACTAATGACCAATGACTAATGACACAAGACTTCTTTTTCATTGCAATTAAAAAATTTCCTACTTTTACACTTCCTATCTGAATGCCACAAAATGATAATAAATTGAAGAACAGATACATATAATCATTTTGCTTATTTGAAATTATTATAAATAAAGATATGATCAACAAAATTCTGGTCGCCAACAGGGGTGAAATTGCGGTTCGGGTTATGCGCTCCTGCCGCGAATTGGATATCCTGACCGTAGCGGTATATTCCGATGCCGACGGCGGTGCCATGCATGTCCGCTATGCCGACGAAGCCTACCATATCGGTCCTGCCCCTTCCAATGAGAGTTACCTGAACATTGATAAGATCATCGAAGTGGCAAAATTGTGCGGAGCCGATGCCATCCATCCGGGCTATGGCTTTCTGTCGGAAAACGCTAATTTCTCAGATCGCTGCAAAAATGAAGGCATTATTTTCATCGGTCCTTCGGGTGATTCTATCCGTTCAATGGGCGACAAGATCACGGCGCGCAAAACAATGATCAAAGCCGGTGTCCCTGTCGTTCCGGGTACAACTGAGCCTATCCACGACGAACAGGAGGCCATCGATATAATCCGGGAAATCGGATTGCCGGTTATGATCAAAGCATCGGCAGGCGGTGGCGGTAAAGGCATGCGTCTGGTCTCCGAAGAAAATGCCATCCTGAACTCTATCCGCGCTGCCCGCTCCGAAGCCAAATCGGCCTTTGGCGATGATTCGGTCTATATCGAAAAGTACATCGAATCGCCGCACCATATCGAGTTTCAAATCCTGGCCGACAACCACGGGCATACCATTCATTTGTTCGAGCGTGAATGCTCTGTACAACGCCGCCACCAGAAAGTTGTGGAAGAAACACCTTCACCTTTGCTCACACCTGAAATCCGCAAGGAAATGGGCGAATTCGCCGTGGCCGCTGCAAAGGCGGTCAATTATTCCGGTGCAGGCACTATCGAATTCATTGTGGATGAAGACCTACATTATTATTTCCTGGAAATGAATACCCGTCTCCAGGTCGAGCATCCGATCACGGAAAGGGTTGTCGGTGTTGACCTGGTGAAGGAACAGATCAGGATTGCGAACAACGAAGTCCTTGCACTGAAACAGGAAGAGCTGAAGCAACGCGGTCATGCCATCGAATGCCGTATTTACGCTGAAGACCCTGACCGTAATTTCATGCCCAGTCCGGGTGTGATCAAACACATTACCGAACCTCACGGCCTCGGTGTTCGTTGCGATGGTTATGTTTATGAAGGATACGAGATCCCTTTATATTATGACCCGTTGATCTCGAAGCTGATCTGCTGGGGGAAAACCCGTGATGAAGCCATTGCCCGTATGAAAAGGGCGCTTTATGAATACAAGATCACCGGGGTAAAGACATCCATACGGCTGCTGGTCAGGATCATGGATACTCCGGACTTCAAAAATGGAAAGTACAACACGCATTTCATCGAACAAAACCGTGATTTTCTATTTACAATGCCCCCGATCAATCCACGAGTCGAAGATGTGGCACTCATGACGGTATTCATGGATTACCTGTCGAAAATAAATACATTTCAGACCAAGGTGGTGGCTAAGAACGGAAAGAGCAACTGGAAAGAGTGTGGCAGAAAGAAAAATATGAACGGATAAAAATAAGCCCCCTCCCATACTCCCTCCCCCATTTGGGGGAGGGATGGGGTGGGGGCCAATTCAAAATTCACTATTTAAAATTCAAAATTTCATTGGTATGCGTTCTCTTGAAATTCAGGTAGGTGATAAGATCAAAAAGGTCGAGCTGATTGGCCGAAAGGGCAGTGAATTAAAGATCAGGGTCGACGATAAGCTGTATGAGCCGGATATCATTATGGTCGAACGGGGTGTGTATTCCATCCTGCTTGAGGGGCGGTCGTACAACGTCGAGCTGATTGAAACCACCGGTCCGAAGCAATACCAGGTCAACACACTGTTCTATACGTTTGATGCGGAGGTAGTGGATGCGGAGACCAAATACCAGAAAAGCCGGAAGCGGATCGACGATATGGAGGAAAACACCATTTCGTCACCTATGCCGGGTAAAGTAGTGAAAATACTGGTCAGGCCCGGCGACCAGGTGAAAGCCGGCGATACCGTGGTCATTGTGTCGGCCATGAAAATGGAAAGTGAATATAAAGTTAAGAAAGACAGGCTGATCAAGGAGATCAAAGTCAAGGAAGGCGATACGGTGAGTGCCAATCAACCGTTAATCATCATTGAATAAACCCAAAAACCCAACATTACCATTATGTCATCACTCGAAGAAAAATTCAGGGTATTTGAAGAAAAAGACAAGCTGGCCGAACTCGGCGGGGGCCTTGACCGGATTGAAAAGCAGCACAAAGCCGGCCGGCTGACGGCACGGGAAAGGGTCGAACTGTTACTGGATCCCGGAACATTCGTGGAGAAAGATAAATTCATGACCCACCGGACCAAGGACTTTGACATGGATAAGAACAAGATACCCGGAGACGGTGTGGTGACCGGGTACGGCAAGATCGACGGGCGGCTGGTCTACGTTTTTGCCCAGGATTTTACCGTATTTGGAGGTACCCTGAGCAGGGCAAATGCCGATAAGATCGCCAAGATCATGGATTTGGCCATGCGTATGGGAGCACCGGTGATCGGCCTGAATGATTCGGGCGGCGCCCGCATCCAGGAAGGTGTGGAGAGCCTGGCGGGTTATGCGGATATTTTTTACCGAAATGTTATGGCTTCCGGGGTGATCCCGCAAATTTCAGCCGTGCTCGGTCCCTGTGCCGGCGGAGCCGTTTATTCTCCGGCGATGACCGACTATATCATCATGGCGAAAGATTCTTCGTACATGTTCGTTACAGGCCCCGACGTGATCAAGACAGTGACCCACGAGGAGGTGACCATGGAAGACCTGGGCGGTGCGATGACCCACAATGCAAAAAGCGGCGTTGCTCACCTGATGGCTGAAAATGATGAACAGGCCCTGATGATGATCCGTGAACTGCTCGGTTATCTTCCGTCAAACAACATGGAAGATCCACCCGTATTGTCAAATATCGATGATATCCACCGGGAAGATGAACGGCTTCAGACGCTGGTTCCCGACGATCCCAATAAGCCCTATGATATCAAAGAGCTGATCACGACTGTGGTTGATAACCATAATTTCTTCGAGATTCAGCCCCATTATGCACCAAACATTGTCATTGGCTTTGCACGACTTGACGGAAGATCAGTCGGCATCGTCGCCAACAATCCGGCGCACCTGGCCGGTGTGCTTGACATCAGCTCTTCAATCAAGGGGGCCCGTTTTGTGCGTTTCTGCGATGCGTTCAATATCCCGATCATTACGTTCGTGGATGTCCCCGGCTTTTTACCCGGGACCAACCAGGAATTCGGCGGGATCATCAAACATGGGGCAAAGCTCCTTTTTGCATACTGCGAAGCCACCGTGCCCAAGATAACCGTAATCACGCGCAAAGCCTATGGCGGAGCTTACGACGTGATGTCTAGCAAACATATCGGTGCTGACGTTAACTTTGCTTACCCGACGGCAGAGATTGCAGTGATGGGCCCTGAAGGCGCCGTGAATATCCTGTACAAGAAAGATGCGTTGAATGAAGCGGACAGGAAAATCAAAGTCGATGAATACAAGGCTACGTTCGCCAGCCCGTATAAAGCGGCCGAGCTTGGATATATCGATGAGATCATCTATCCGAAACAAACCCGGTTCAAACTGATCCAGTCGCTTGACATGACGCAAACCAAGGCTAAATCGAATCCGCCGAGGAAACACGGCAACATTCCACTGTAGAAATTCCAAATTCCAAGCACCAAAATCCAAAAAAATCACAATAAATAAATATCAAACAAGTTTTAAATTTAGATTTTGTAGCTTTGAATTTATTTGGAATTTGGGAATCGGGATTTGAAATTTGGAAGTTAACTATTAGAATGGACACGACTCGACAACAAAAAATGGCCCGTTTGCTCCAGAAGGAGATGGGCGATATTTTCGAATTAGATATGCGGCGGCTTTTCCCCGGTACGATGGTCACTATAACGAAAGTCAATGTTACGAAAGACCTGTCCATTGCCAGGTTCTACCTGAGTATTTTTCCATTAAGGGATAAAAAGCCACCGATTGAGGAAATCCGGGGCCACATCCCTGAATTCAGGTATAAGCTTGGTAACCAGATCCGGCGACAGGTGAGGATCATCCCGCAACTGGAATTTTTCGAGGATGATTCGCTGGATTATATCGAGAACCTTGAAAAACTGATGAAATAAGAGATCCGCGTAAATCCGCATAATCCGCTGAATCCGCGTGCCATTGACAGGATGCGGATTCGTTATTCCGGTGTTCCTACAAAAAACTGCAACGTCCGTTTCTCTGCGAAATCATATCCCAGGTTGATGAGTTCATTCTTTTCGGCATCAAGCAGCTTTAATTCCCCATTATCACCGACTTTATCAGGTTCTTCCTGGAAAAGCCACCAGTGCCTGATCATGCCGTCTTCATTTTTATCCGTAAAGCTGAAGTCATAAGCTCCTGGTTTTAATGTAATCTTATCCAGGTAAAGCGTTGTATCTTCATATACTTTTCGTTCAAAAACGATGTTGCCTTTTGCATCGGTTATGCGGCATTCATTATCGGCTGCCCTTCCGAATCCCTGGGTTTTTACATGGATATAAAACTCTTGCGGCAGGATAACTGGCTTTTCAACCTCACCTATTTGCCTGTTGTTCGTTGAACATTCGTCTGTTTTTCCATTTACGGTCATAATAACAGCCTCAAAGAATGAATTTTCATCAAGTTCTTTCCAGGAAGGTTTTGGAAGGATAATATCAGCCGACTGCGTAAAACCAAGGCTGCCGGACCACTCATAATATTCCGGGGTGCCGCCGGTTAAGCCATACCGGATATTGAAGTTCCTGATGGTGTCGGTGCCATTGTTCCTGACCCGGATAACCGGATTTATACTGACCGGGTTCATCCGGCGGTACTCCTGGCGCATACTGGGGGCCAGGATATCCATGAGGTCAAGGTCAAGAGAGTAGTTGGTGGCGCTGTATTCAAAAAGATGCATGGCCATTTCATAATTGCCTCCTTCTTCGCCATTTTCATTATCGTACGGCTGGATCCGGTAATCGATCCTCACTGAATCCCCGGGCTGAACAAAGGGCGTCAGTTCAAAATCATAAGTATCGACAAAGGTTCCCGGGCACCATCCGGCGCGGTCGAACTGCCATGTGCCACCCTGAGGGTGTACCGGGTTCATCCCGCAATCACGCCATACTTTCCATTCAAACTTCTTCTCATCATTGATAATGAATGCATGCCATTTCGGATCCCACTCGCAGCAGTTGTAAGGCCCGAAATGTCCATGCCCTGAAATCCTGGCCCTAACTTTAAAAGAGCGTGCATTATCATGAAGCTTGAGGCTTGTGGCTTGTAGCTCCTTATCATCCGCCAGGTCTTTATAAATATACGATCCTTCCGGCCAGATATTTCTTACAGAAATCACATCCCTGGGAGGCACACCTTCAATGAACAGGAATTTCAGATCGATCAGTTCCTGGCCATTGCCGGCCTGAAGATCCACAAGTCCATGCAACAAAGGCTCATAGTCAGTAACATCATAGACCCACGTGAAGCCGTTCAGCCCGAGATCCAGGCGTTTACCATAGGGCGTTATGAACCTGCCGATCTCAATCTGTTCGGTCTCATTCTCACCAGTCATCCGGTAAACCCTGGTATAGGTCGTATAATCCCATTCCCCGCATGGATATTGATCATGGGGAGTCAGTGAATCGCACTTCAGGGTATAATACATCAGGATCTTTTCAAATCGCTTATTATTATCCGGAAATAGAAAAACAGCTCTTCGGGTTACAATCGAATCAAATGTAAACGTCTGTACTATAGTGGTATCACTTAAAATGGAAATATTTGACCGGTGATCGCCGACCTTAGCAAACACCGGCCAGTGGTCAGAAATATATGTTTCTCCGGACTTGATTTTTCTGACCGAATACGAATTCGCCGTCCATCGGTCATTTACAAAAATGAAATCGATTCGCTCGGGAGCGGTTTCTTTGCCAAAACCATTAAATGTACCTTCATTCCGGTCATTTTCAGTACCTGCAACCGCACATGCATCCGATAATCCTGTTCCTGATGTTAATATCCGATAAGGGTCATCAGTTGGCGGGCAATTAAAATCGCCGGTCAGGATTACCGGCAAACCGGAAGTGGTGCTTTTGATGAAATCAAGGATCAGCTTTGCACTTTCCGCCCTGGCTGTTTTACCCATATGGTCGAAATGGGTATTCAGGAAAAAGAAATCTTTCCCGGTTTTCTTTTCAAGAAATTTTCCCCAGGTACAGATGCGTGTCAGGGCAGCATCCCATCCGACACTCCCCGTATCGTTTGGAGCAGGGGACAACCAGAATGTTCCCCAGTCCTGCAGCTGAAAACAATCTGTCCTGTAGAAAATTGGCACGTACTCTCCTCCCGTCTTCCCGTCATCCCGTCCGACTCCAATGTAATCATAACCGGGCAGATTGGCTTTAATGTAGATCGCCTGCCGCTCCAGCACCTCCTGCATCCCGATGATACCGGGTGAAGCATTCCGTAACGAAAGAGTTACAAGCTTCCGCCGGTTTTCCCAACTATTGGCGCTATCAGCCGGATTATCAAAACGGATATTAAAGGTCATGACATGAATGGGAGTTTCCTGGCTGAACAAACAAACTGGATTGATCAGCAGAAAAGCTGCAAAACAGGTATATCTTAATATTTTCATTTTATCACGATTTCATCGGTAAAGATCCATGAACTTTTTCCGGATCCGATATGCCAGGTTGGGCAGGTTCTCATCGATTCGGCCCGGATCCGGATATACCTGGCCCTGATATTTTCCGCCGGTATCGAATAAGTTTGCACAAAAGCCCCGGTTTTATTGTCGGGTGTTATGTTTTCAACCTTGCCAATTTTGATCAGTTCATCACCATCGGCAGAATAGTAGACCGTCATGGATTCAGGAAGAAAAACCCAGGATTGCACATCCTGCAGAAAATCGGCGCTGATTTCGGTAATGACCATTTCCTCGCCCAGGTCAATGACTGCTTCAAGGTCTTCCCCTTCAAATCCGAGCCAGTTAAAATGATAATCATTGATTCCCCTGAGCCCGTCGGTGAGCGCTTGTGGCCCGCCGGCATCGTACTTCGGACTGAAGTTTGTCATCAGTTCAACCGGTTTTTGAATGGCCAGGTGCCGGTCGGCCGATTTAAGCAGGTATTTTTTAACCATTAACCGGTAATCTTCCGGTGATAACGACTGTTCATTCAGCGTGACCACGCCGAGCCGGTTGCAGCGGTTGACGAATGTGTCGAGCAGGTTGACCATCTCCTGGTTGATATTAAAATTGCCATCATTGACCGTGAACCAGGTGAGGTCATCATCCACATGATGAAGCGAAATATCCAGGATGGCAAAATCCAGTGGAAGACGTGCAAAGAGCACCCGGTCAAATATTTCAGGATCGTCTTTAACGGCCATTTCAGCCTGATCAAACAAGGTTTTATATGGTGAAATCATCACCGGCCTGAGAAATGATCCGATCCCCGAATAAGGATAACCATAAATCAGCAGGTCATCGTCTGAATTTTCAAGTTCCTCATGGAGCATTTCGATGTACTGCCGGATAAACGGAGCCGCATCCCCGTAATAGCCATAAATGAAGTCGTCCATGACCTCCTGTGGGTCGGCCTCAGGGTCCCAGAGCAGTTTGGCCACCATATACGACCTAAGGTCCGAAAATTCAGACAACGATTGCCCGCTGCCCTGCTGGAACATCAATTTGCACCCGTGATCCGCAAAAAGTTCCAGGTTGGGCTGGAGGACATGCAAATTGGGAAAAGGGCTGATATAATTCCGGAACTGAACGACATAATCCCAGATGAGGATATTATCGGTCAGCTTTGTCCAATCGTTGAGATCTTTCACGAATGATGCGCCCGACGGGTCTTCTGCAATAGGCCTGCTCCGGTTGCATTCGATGGTACAAAGCATGATATTGACGTTCGGAAGCGGTTTAATGTGTTCCGGGGCCGAACGTGTATATTGATAAGCCAGTGTCGAAATTACTTTGTCAGTAAACATGGCTGCCACCCGGTTCACAAACCAGATCATCAGCCCTGATTCACCTCCGTATTTTTCTGCAATCGCCCTGCAATCCGGGCACTGGCAGGCCAGGAAATTATCGTTCTGGGAAACCGACCAGTACTTTGCATCCGGATTTTTATTGATTTTTTTTTGAAGATTTTCAGTCAGGACATTAAAAACCTCCGGATTTGAAAGGCATAACTGCCCGCTTGCCGTCCTGGCCCCGTTTATCTCCGAAAAATATTCGGGATGTTCCTTAAAATAAATATCCGGAGGGACGAGGTCGTCAAATGTGTGGACCCACATGCCCCAGCTTCCGTCATGGTGTGAGTTAAGTTTATGCCAGGCGCGGTAAGCCGTATCATATCTTGCGGGGAAATACATCTCCCGAAACGTGAAAACAGGCACCTGGCGATCGTTTATTTCAGGGAGTTCAAGCTTTGGCAAAGATGGAATATACTTCACCGTGGGGCTGTAGAACCGGCATCCGGCATACTTTTCAAGGAAAGCATAAACACCATTCAGCGTTCCTTCCGGAGAAGCACCGGTAATATATAATTTTTGATTTTTAGTCAGAATCAGGAAGCCGTCGTTTTCATCTTTCTTAAACCTTGTTTTAATTTTATTTTGAAGAAGACGATGGCTGTTTCCGATCACGATTTCCTTAGGTGCAGGTTCCTGTTCATCGGTCATGACCGGTAGTGACACCCCGGATGCTATTTCAATATATTTTCTGAGCTCCTCAGCGGCCTTGATTTCCAATGGTTTCGCAAAAGCAGGCAAGATAACGCGGTAATCCGTATTCTTCTGATCAAAGAGAACGATCTGTGCCTGGCCGTTTGTGAAAAATATGCAGCAGAGAATTATTAAAAGCGTACCCCGGAAATTCTTCATAAATGAACAATCAGAGGTGGTCTATGAAGAATTTCTCGATCTTCCGGTTCAGATGAAGGCGGTCTTTGCCACCGACACCATGCCCGTGGCCGGGATATACGAAATAGTCGGCCATTATTCCTTCTTCGATGAACCGTTTCATCAGTGCGAGCGATTGCTGCCAAACCACTGTCGGATCAGAAGTACCGTGGATAACAAGCAGGTCGCCTTTCAGATTTGAGGCACGTTCCAGCAAACTTGCTTCCTTGTAACCATCAGGATTTTCTTCCGGAGTGTCCATATATCTTTCGCCATACATGACTTCATAAAATTTCCAGTCGGTGACCGGACCTCCGCAAACGCCAACCTTAAATACATCGGGTTCACGAAGCATCAGGGAAATTGTCATAAATCCCCCATAACTCCAACCCGTTACCCCGATTCTTTCCGGATCCACGTATGGAAGGCTTTTCAGGTAGTTAATGCCCACCATCTGGTCACTGGTCTCGAGCGTTCCAAGGTTCCTGAAAACGGCCTGTTCGAAATCTAGCCCGCGGTTTGAAGATCCCCGGTTATCCAGTGTGAAGATTATAAATCCCTGCTGGGCCATGTAGTAATTGAAGAGGCTGGTGCCGCCCAGCCATGTGTTATTGACCAGCTGTGCGTGAGGCCCACCGTAAACGTAAACGATAACGGGGTATTTGTTTTCCGGCTTGAAACCGGCCGGCAGGATAATCTGGGCGTAAAGCTCCGTGCTGTCGGCCGCATAAAGTTTGATGATGCTGTTTTTACACGAAACATAATGATCCAGCGGGTTGTCGCTCCTTGAAATCACCTGCAGGACTTTGCCCTGGGCATCAATCACATCATATTCACGACATACAAGGGTGTCGCTGTAAACATCCAGCAAATACCTGCCATCGATGCTCATGATGGGGCTGTGAACCCCGGTATTCAATGATAGCGGCTGCAGTTTTCCGTTTTTAATGTTCACCGAAAAAACATCCTCATTGAGCGGGCTGTTTTTTGTTGCCAGGAAAATAGCTTTGGTCCCTTTTGGATCCATACCGATCAGGCTGGTGACCATCCATTCACCCTGGGTGAGCTGCCGGATCAATGTGCCGTCTGTCGAATAAAGATAAAGGTGCTGGTAGCCATCCCGTTCACTGAACCAGATGAACTGACCGGGATTGCCATTCACGAAATAAAGCGGGTGCTCAGGCTCGACATATTTCTCATTCTTTTCCTCAAATAAGGTCTGTTTCAGATCACCGGTAGAAACATCATATTTATTCAGTTTCAAATGGTTCTGCCCCCTGTTAAGGATGCCGATATAAATTTCTTTTTCATCAGGGCTCCAGGTCACCGAAGTGAGGTATTGGTCAGCCGGTTCACCTGTTTTTAAAGTCACAAAACTGCCTGCAGCTATGTTGTAAATGACCAGGGTGACCTGTTCGCTGGTCATACCTGCCATCGGGTATTTGGTGTTCTCCACCTCTGCCACGCGGCTGTCGATATTGACCAGGGGATAGTCGGTCACCATGGATTCGTCTTTATGATAATAAGCCAGATAATTTCCATCCGGTGAGAAAAAGGTGCCTTTGTAAATTCCAAACTCATTGCGGTGAACTGTCTGGCCGTTCACTATGCCTGGATTCTCATCACTGGTCACCTGGATCTGCTTGCCGGCATCCGCAATGAACAGGTTATTCTTGATGGTGTATGCGATCAACAGGCCGTCTGTCCTGGGATCCAGATTTTCTGCCTCTTCAGGGTATGAATTGACCTGTGATGCAGTTTTATTGGTAATATTTACCTTGTAAACCTTATTCTGGACAGAATAGGTCATTGTTTCCCCGTCGAGCCAGTTGAAAAGAGGAATCCTCGATAAGGTATCAAAATTGGCCGATTTCAGTATTTGGTTAAAATCTTTCAGACGGATCAGTGTATCTGAAGTTACCTGGGAGATTTTCCTGACCAGAATAGCGTTATTTTCCTGGTAAGTAAACCGTTCGCTGGTGCCCATCCATTGCAGGTTACGCAAGGAAGAAGGGTAAATCGCCCTGTTCATTCCGCTGACATCTTCGATGGTCAGTTTTTTCTGGGCATTGGCCGTTAATGAGAACAGCATGGTTGCAACTGCAACGAATCTTAAAATCTTCATTTTCTATAATTTCTGATCAATTGAATAATTACAAGGAATGTACGGCATCGGCGATCTCTTTCAGAATGGAATGGTCCTTTTCAATCGCATTGCCCACCACGATCATGTCTGCACCAGCCGAACAACTCGTGATTGCCTGTTCAGGAGTGCGAATACCTCCGCCGACGATAAGCGGAATGGAAATGCCGGATTTCACTTTACTGATCATGGAGGCTGATACCGGTATTTCTGCGCCGGAACCGGCATCCATGTAAATCAGTTTGAGGCCGAGCATTTCACCCGCCAGTGCTGTGCATACGGCTATATCGTCCTTTGACCTGGGGATCGGCATGGTGTTGCTGACGTACTGCGCTGTTGTCATCGGACCGCTTTCAATCAGCATATATCCGGTAGGAAGGATCTCCAGCCCGCTTTCTTTCAGATAAGGTGCGGCAATGACATGCTTTCCGATCAGCAGGTCTGCATTTCGCCCTGAAATCAACGATAACATCAGGATTGCATCGGCTTTTTCATGGATCTGCATCAGGCTGCCTGGAAACAGGATCACCGGAATTTCCGTTTGATTTTTTATGGTTCTGACGGTTTCGTCAAGATGGTCAAATGTGAGAAGACTGCCACCCACCAGGATAAAATCTGTTTTATTCTCATCCGCAAAAGAGATCAGTGCTTTCAATCCCTTTTCATCGTACTTGTCCGGATCGATTAAAACCGCAAATAATTTGCGATGATTATTTAAGCTGATTTTTTCGTAAATACTCATACCCGGTGTTATGCAACAAAAATACAAAATATTGAATAGTTTGGCGATCCTGTCTATTCCATCAGGTAGACAAGCACACAATCCCCCTCCAGGTCACTGTGAAGCACGTAATCATCCTGCTTTTCCCCGAATTTTATCCTCGCCTTGAAATTCGTACCTGCAGAGGCCGGCACTTCAACGGTCATGTGCTGGCGGAAATCCAGTGTCCTGATGCCATAGAGCTTGTACAATGCTTCTTTGGCACACCAGGTCAGGGTCATCTGTTCAAGTTCATGCCCTTGAATCAGCCGGTCCAGTTCATACCCGTTCATGAATTTATCTTTAACATTTTCAATGCGTGGCCTGATCTTTTCAAGATCGATCCCGACTTTGCCCTTACTGCTCAGGATGACAGCAGCGAGGTCTCCGGTATGACTGACGGAGATATGATAATGACTCCCTGCCAGAAAGGGTTTGCCCACTTCGTCGTATTCAACCGGGAAATCTTTCGGTTCAAGCAGTTTCCTGATCAGGATGCGATAGGCCAGCCACTGCTTCTTCCGACTTTCAGCCACAAAAGAACGGTAAAGTTCTTCCTCCCCGGGCTTTAAAACAATGGCTCCGTAAAGTTCATCCGCACTTTCCGTGATCTTCCAGATCGCGTATAGGGAGGATTCATCGATAAATTTCCGGATGATTTCAGCCATGGACCGTACAAATTCAACGCTCAAAAATACAAGTATTCACCGAGTAAAAAGACAGGTCATTTTAATCTTATTCAATGATAGTCCGGGGTATGATCCGCTTGATCTTTTTATGTAAATTTGCAGGCTCAAATTAAAAACTATGGATAATCTCGTATTAGACAATACTTTGAAATATAAAGTCAAAGATATAACACTGGCTGGATGGGGAAGAAAAGAAATCCAGATGGCTGAGAAAGAAATGCCGGGGCTTATGTCGTTAAGGGAAAAGTACGGACCTCAAAAACCGCTGAAAGGCGCCAGGATTTCCGGTTCGTTGCATATGACCATCCAGACGGCCGTACTGATTGAAACACTGATCGAGCTTGGTGCTGAAGTCAGGTGGGCGAGCTGTAATATTTTTTCAACCCAGGACCATGCCGCTGCTGCTATAGCAGAACGGGGCATTTCCGTTTTTGCCTGGAAAGGTGAAACCCTCGATGAATACTGGTGGTGCACCAACCAGGCCCTTACATTTCCCGGTGGACTGGGGCCACACCTTATCGTCGATGATGGTGGAGACGCTACACTGCTGATGCACTGGGGCGTTCAGGCCGAAAAAGATCCTGCGTTCCTGAACCGGAAGGTGGATACGCAGGATGAAGAAGCCATCATGGACCTTCTGCGCAAGATATACGTGGAAGATAAACGGAAATGGCATAATACCGTCAAAGATTGGAAAGGGGTTTCTGAAGAGACCACCACCGGCGTGCACAGGCTATACCAGATGCAGGAACGCGGCGAATTACTCGTCCCGGCGATTAACGTCAATGATTCTGTGACCAAATCCAAGTTCGATAATCTTTACGGTTGCCGTGAATCCCTGGCCGACGGGATCAAAAGGGCCACCGATATCATGATCGCCGGCAAAGTGGTGGTCGTCATGGGTTATGGCGATGTGGGCAAAGGTTGCGCCAAATCGATGAAATCATACGGTGCCCGTGTCATCGTGACTGAAATCGACCCGATATGCGCGCTCCAGGCTGCCATGGAAGGATTTGAAGTCAACACCCTTGAAAACGCACTATCAAGGGGAAATATCTTCGTTACGGCGACCGGTAACAAGGATGTGATCACCCTGGAGCACATGATGCAGATGAAAGATGAGTCGATCGTCTGTAATATCGGCCACTTCGACAACGAGATCCAGGTTAACAGGCTCAATGATATGAAAGGTGTGCGGAAGATCAATATCAAACCCCAGGTGGATAAATATATTTTCCCTGAAGGGCATTCCATTTACATCCTGGCGGAAGGTCGACTTGTCAACCTGGGTTGTGCCACCGGCCATCCTTCTTTTGTGATGAGTAATTCCTTCACCAACCAGACACTGGCTCAGATCGACTTATGGCAGAATGATTATAAAGTGGATGTCTACCGCCTGCCCAAGAAACTGGATGAAGAAGTCGCCAGGCTGCACCTTGAACATATTGGTGTTAAACTTACCCGGCTTTCAGAAGAACAGGCCGGTTACATCGGTGTCCCGCAGGAAGGTCCTTATAAACCTGATCACTACAGGTATTAATTGTGTATATAAAGCCCATCCCCGTAATATTCCGTCACGTACTGCGACAAAGGCATACTTGACGGTCCTGAAATGGCAGAACCGTCAAGTATAATGTACTTGCAGTCGGTGCAGGTATCTAAAACATACGGATAGTCGACAACCAAAGCAGTACAGATCGTTTGAGCGGAATTGCAGCAACTGTCTGGCTTAAATGGCGGAGTCCGTTCAAAGGCCATGAACTGGTCGGTCGACAACCGGTAAACAATCACCCCGCGGCTCGGCGATTCAACACCGTCAGACCCATTGAGATACATCCATCCGCCTACCACGTTGATTTCACTGTACATCGTAGAATTCGGATAAATGGTGATATCAAGCGGAGGCAAAGGTAACCGGCCTCCATTGTCTTTTTCACAACCGGTCAGGAAAATAAATACGATGATCATTATTGAAAACTGAAATGGGCCGGGTTTCTGGAATAGCTTCATTATACTTAATTATCTGATCATTGCACAAAATTAGTATTTATCACCGTTCTTTATTTGACTATTTTAGCGTTAATTTTATGAAGAACTTGATCGGGAAAATTTTCAGCTTTTCTTTCGTTGTAATAATCAGCGGTATACTGCTGATTTCCTGTAAGACTACGGGGCATAGTGAAAAATATTATGAAAAACAGGAAAAGAAAAAATCGGATATCGAACAGAAAGAATACAATGATAAGATCGATCGCCATAAAAGCATGCAGTCGGAATCAACACGGAAAATGCTGAAAAAAATGGAGCGGGAATCAAAGCGATTGAACAAATCCCGGAAACCTAAATCAAAACCATGTTCAACACCTTAATAAATATTAAATTTTCGGCTGTATTGAACAGGCTCATCAAAGGGGTATTAATAATTATCGCAGCTGCACAGGTTAGTATTCATCAATCATACGGGCAGCAACCCAGCTTAAAATTCGATTGGCTGACCTCGGAGAATACAATGACTGTGAAAGGGCTGTCGCAGAATTCGGTCTTTTGCCTCATCCAGGATTCGAAGGGATTTATCTGGATCGGGACCTGGGACGGGCTGAATAAATACGATGGCTACGAGTACATCATTTATAATACCTCAAATGGATTGAGCAGCCCGACTGTCAATGCATTACTGGAAGATGATGAAAGCAATATCTGGATCGGTACGGATAACGGGTTGAATCTTCTCGATCGCGAGTCCGGTAAGTTATCCCATTTTCATCACCAGGCTGAAAATCGGAATTCAATTAGTCATAATGTGGTTAACCATATTTTTCAGGACAGAAAAGGTTATTTATGGATATCTACGGCGTATGGCCTCAGCCGTTATGATTACCATCAGAATTCATTTACATCGTATAATTTTTTTGAAAAGGACGCAGACAGTGCTACTACGAATTTCATAACTCGGGTCAGGGAAGATATTAAGGGTAATTTATGGATCAGTACTCATTTTGGGATTCATTATTATAACACGGAGAAACAAGCGTTCGAATTTTATCAGCTCGAAAAGGATCAGGAAATCAGTGAATTCAGGAGGCGGAATTACGTTCAGGATATTGCTTTTGACGGATCAGGTATGCTTTATGCCGGCACCCTGGGCGGTGTTTTTGTATTAAAACCTGGCAAAGGAGTGATCCGGCACATTAGTTCTGACCGGAAAAAGGAACTGTACCTCACCGTAAACCAGGTCAATGCCATCCTGGTCGACGAAAAAGGCCTGGTCTGGTTAGGAACCAGCCGGGGACTCGATGTGTATGATCCTGTCACCAATGTGATCAGCCGCTATAAAGCCGGCCTTAGCCTGAACAATCTCAGTAACGAAGATGTCCGTAGTTTTTTTCAGGATCAGGCCGGCACAATCTGGATCGGAACTTATAAAGGGCTCAACAAGGTTGACCGCAGTCCGAGCAAATTCCTTCATTATCAAAATTTGCCCGAATCGCCCAACAGCCTGTCAAATAATATCGTTTATGACATCCAGGATTGCCGGGAAGGTCATTTATGGATAGGGACTTTTGACGGATTGAACCGTTTTGACCGGGTCAACGAACAGTTTACGGTCATTCGTCATATCGAAAATGATCCCGCCAGTATTTCAAGTAATAAAATCCGAACCATTGTCATGGACAGCGCCGGCTACCTTTGGGTAGGAACTGAAAACAGGGGAATGAACCGGATCAACACCCGTACAGGACAGATCAGGCATTATGTGCATAATGACGCTGATTCCAACTCAATTCTTGAAGACAATATTCTTTCATCCTATGTCGACAGCCAAGGAAGGATATGGATCGGTACGGTCAGCAGGGGTGTCAGCATTCTTGATCCGGAAAGCGGAAAGGCATTTCACCTGTCAGACAGCCCCGATAGCCGGGTCAGGCTTAGCGATAATAAAATCTGGACCATTTATGAAGACCGGATCGGGAACTTCTGGCTTGGTACCAACCAGGGATTAAATAAAATCAGCCCGGGATTCAAAATGCTGAACGTCTATCGTCATGATCCGCTGAATGAATCTTCCATCAGCACCGACCGGATCTTTTCCGTTTACCAGGACGAAGATGGGATTTACTGGATCGGTACAATGGGCGGTGGACTGAACCGGTTTGATCCGATGACCGCAAAATTTGTCACTTATGATGAACATGACGGATTGTCGAATAATGTGGTATATGCCACCCTGGATGACGGGGAAGGTAACCTCTGGTTATGTACCAACTGGGGGATATCAAAGTTTAATAAAACCAGCGAAACCTTTGTCAATTATGATACAAAAGATGGCGTGCAAGGGAATGAATTTAATATAGGGGCGGCCTATAGAAATAAAAAAGGTGAAATGTTCTTTGGAGGAATGAATGGATTTAATGTATTTTACCCGAGTGAAATCACGATGAATAAAGTTCCTCCACGGATCGTTTTTACCGGGTTAAGGGTGATGAACGATTTGCTGTTCACCGATCTTGAAGATGGCCAGGTGATCAGGCTAAACTATAACGAAAGTATTTTTTCCGTGGAATTCTCAGGCCTCGATTATACAAATCCGCAAAAGAACCAGTACAGGTACAAACTTGAAAATTATGATGAAGACTGGATCATGGCCAATGCCTACCAGCGGCGGGCTGAATACCGGAAAGTGGGACCCGGGTATTACAGGTTCATTGTTACAGGATCAAACAACGACGGGGTATGGAATGAAAAAGGGATCAGCCTGACGTTGATCGTTCGCCCACCATGGTGGAAAAACTGGATTTTCAGGACCATCTTCTTACTGGTCAGTGTACTCCTGTTATGGAGTATAATTGTGATCCGCGTTAAAAGCATTAAAAGGAAACATGAGGTCGAAAAGAAAATGCTTACAATCGAAAAGCAGGTCTTTGAGCTTGAACAGAAAGCACTTCGGCTGCAGATGAATCCGCATTTCATGTTCAATTCATTGAATGCAATCCAGAATTTTGTCCTGGCCAATGATACCGACAGAGCCGTCAATTACCTGGCTAAATTCAGCCACCTGATGAGGATGATCCTGGCTAACTCGACAGCGGCACTGATCACTCTAAAAGATGAACTGAAGTCACTTACTTACTACATCGATTTGGAAAAATTGCGCTTTGATGATAAATTTGATTATGTCATCAACCGGGATCCTTCCATCGACGAGGAATTTATCGAAATTCCACCTATGCTGTTCCAACCGTATGTCGAAAATGCAATCATCCACGGATTGGTCAACAGCAATAAGCGAGGGTTTCTTGAAATTTCAATCAAACAAATGAAACAGGGGGTATTGCTTTGTTCGGTCAGGGATAATGGAATTGGCCGGGAAAAAGCTATTGAAATTAAAAATGCTTCAGGAATAAAAAGACAACCAAAGGGGATGATGATCACCCAGGAGCGCATAGAAGTGTTTAATCAGCAAAATGGAAGGAATTTTTCTGTCCGGATCACCGACTTAAAGGATGAATTGGGGAACCCTTCCGGTACATTGGTTGAATTTACAATTCGTTATAAAACCAGCTAAAACCATCTGAAATGATCAAAGCCGTATTAGTTGAAGATGAAAAAATGTCACGGGAAACTCTCCGCAGAATGCTGGAGAAATACTGCCCTGAAGTAGAAATTGTCGGTGAGGCGGATGGTTACCGGAAAGGAGCCGAGGTGGTCAGGCAACATCATCCCGATGTTGTCTTTCTCGATATTCAAATGCCTGATGGCAGTGGATTTAAACTGCTGGAAGATTTTGACGAGATCAATTTCGAGGTAATTTTTACCACCGCATTCGACCAGTTCGCTATTAAAGCCATCAAATACAGCGCCCTGGATTATCTATTAAAGCCGATTATACCTCAGGACCTGATTGAAGCTGTTCATCGGGTCGAAAAGAAAAAGGCGGAAAACCTCCGGAAGAGAAACAGTGAACTCATGTCAGAAAATCCTAACAACCAGGACCAGCGGACGCGAAAAATTGTGCTCTCCACGGCCGAAATGATTCATGTTATTGATGTAGATGATATTATTCGATGCGAATCAGACAATTATTATACATATTTTTATTTTGTCGATGGAAGAAAATTACTCGTTTCCAAGACTTTAAAAGAAAATGAAGAATTGCTCAGCCCGTTTAATTTTATCCGGCCTCACAAATCGCACCTGGTCAATATCAAGTTCATTAAAAGTTATATCCGTCAGGAAGGCGGTTTTATTTTAATGAAAGACGGAACAAAGATCCCGGTATCACGTCGAAAAAAGGATAAAATGATGGAAATCATATTTAATTTATAATCAATGCTTTGATGCGCCAGTTCCTCGCCGAAAACTGATTTTCAGAGGCCGTTAACTGATTATTATGATTACTTTTACCGGATTATAGTACTTTTATAACTTGAAGAATGTCCTGTCATGGATGATTTGATATACATTATCGCACTAATAGCCTGGGTTGTGTTTGCTTTTTACCGCAAATCCCAAAAAAAAGCGGCTGCGACTGAATCCAGACGACCGTCAAGACCTGCCAGTGAAGAAGATCCTCTGCCAACTCTGGAAGAAATTTTACTGGGAAGGGAAAGAGAGATCCAACCAGAGCCCCTGCCGGTTCCATCGGTTGTGCTGACGGATGGCATGTCGCCGGAACTGAGTGAAACGGCTTTTGAAAAGGAATACAAACGCAGGGGCATTTCTTCTGTTGAGGAACTTGGTAAACCAAATTTTATGCAGGGAATCAAGGTTTCAGAAATACAAAAAGATGACCTGACTGCACAGCATGAAATTGATCCTGAGCATAAGCCGGATTTTGATCTCAGACAAGCAGTAATTTATGCTGAAATACTCGATAGACCTTATGTGTGATGCATCTTACAGCATGTTTAATAAATTTAAAGGAGCATGAATAATTTTTGTTGAATACAAGTATTTATTTATAATTTTACCCACTTCAAATTCGCGCATTATATAACCTAACATAAATTTGTATGGTATGTTAAGAAAGTTACTCTTTACTATTGGCATTGTTCTGTCTGCCAACTTGTTAGTTTTTTCACAATCAGGGGCGCTCAAAGGCAAGGTGCTTGATAAAGTGACCCGGGAACCACTCCCGTTTGTGAATATTGTGGTTGAAGTAGGAGGCACTAACGTTGGCGGTTCAGCCTCCGATTTTGACGGAAATTTCATGATCAAGCCGATCCCTCCGGGTAAGTATGACGTCAAAGCAACTTATGTAGGTTATAAGCCAACCATGTATAAAGGTGTGACCATCGCCGCCGACCAGATCCAGTTCCTGGATATCGAAATGGAATCCACGGCTGTGCTCATGGAAACCTTTGAGGTCGTCGATTATAAAGTGCCGTTGATCTCGAAGGACCAGACGACGTCCGGGGCATCGGTCACGTCGGAGGAAATTGCCAAAATGCCTAACAGGTCGGCCAATTCCATCGCTTCGACGGTCGGTGGGGTCTTCTCCGCTGATGGTGAACGAGGTCGTGTGAGAGGTGCACGTGAAGATGCAACCGTCATGTACATCGACGGAGTGAGGGTGAGAGGAGCTTCCAACCTTCCTGCGTCGGCCATTGAACAGGTCGACGTTGTTCTCGGCGGGGTCCCTGCTCAGTATGGCGATGCTACCGGTGGTATCATCAACGTTACCACAAAAGGCCCGTCACGTACCTTTGGCGCAGGTGTTGAACTCGAAACTTCTGAATTCCTCGATCCTTTCGGCTATAACAGGGTCGGCCTTAACCTGAATGGTCCACTGTTTTCCAAAAAAGATGAAAATGGAAAAAGGACAACTTCATTGCTGGGCTTCTTTATTGCCGGTGATTTTAATTACAACCAGGATGGGGCGCCGATTGGTATCGATATGTACACAGCAAAGGATGATTACCTTAACTATATAGAAGATAATCCGCTCAGACCAGCTGCTGAAGGATCAGGTACTTACCAGAATGTGCTCTACACAGAAAAATCAGACCTTAAAAAAATTAATTCTACCCAGAATTCAAGTAATTATGACATCAGCCTCTCCGGCAAACTCGACATTAAAACCACCGAAACCATTAACCTGACCTTAGGAGGTTCATACTATAAACTGAATTCAAATAATTACAGCTATTACAGCTCGATGTTCAATTCCGACAAAAACTCACATTCCATCAGGGATACATGGAGGGTTTTTGGCCGGTTCACCCAAAGATTCCCTTCCGACAGGGAAAGTACATCGCTGATCAAAAATGTGTATTACAGCATCCAGGCTGACTATACCCGCGACGCTGGAAAAACCGAAGACGCTGATCACCAGGATGAACTGTTTAAATATGGTTATCTGGGTAAATTTACAACCTACAAAACCCCTACCTATGAAATTGGTTCCGACACCGTCAACGGCAATTACTATTCCCAGGCATGGATCCTGAACAGCTGGGATTATGACACACTTGTAACATGGGACCCATTCGATTTTAATCCGCTTATAGCTAACTATACCACTTCTTATTATAACCTGTTTGCAGGACAGCCAGTCGGTAATTATGAAAATACTGACCAGATCCAATTAGGGGGCGGACTCCTGAATGGTCAGAACCCGGATAATGTTTATGGACTTTGGGCTGCACCCGGTACGCTTCAGTCAAATTATAATGTTTTTGATAATACCCAGTTCGCTATCAATGTATCCGGTGCCATGGACATTGGTAACCATGAATTTAAGTTTGGTTTTCAGTATGACCAACGGTCCGACCGAGGGTACACCTATGCACCGGTCGGATTCTGGGGCCTGATGAGAAGTGTCACCAACTTCCATATCTCAGAACTTGATATCGAAAATCCAGTGGTTGTGGAAGGTTCCAACCTGGATACCATTAAATATTTCAGAAAATACGACGAATTGTCCCAGCGGACATTCGACTATAACCTCAGGCAAAAACTTGGCTTGCAAACCGACGGGCTTGATTTTATTGATATTGACTCCTATGATTTCAATACCAATTCAATTAATTATTATGACAAAAACGGTGTCATGCATACGGTCAATTACGGAGAGGAACTTTTCTCTGTGGATATGTTCAGTGCTGATGAATTGCTCAATGACGGGATTGCACCTTATGTCGCTTATCAGGGTTATGATTATAAAGGGAATAAACTGAAAGAAAAGCCGAGTTTTGAAGACTTTTTCAATGAACTGGATGAAAATGGAAACTATTCGCGACTGATCGGGGCTTATGAACCGAATTACATGGCTTTCTACCTCCAGGATAAGTTTGCGTTTCGCGACCTGATCTTTAACGTTGGGGTCCGTGCCGACCGCTTTGATGCAAACCAGCAGATGCTGAAAGATCCTTTCCTGGTTTATGAAGCATATACCGTCAATGAAGTCAGTGAACTCGGCGGTGATGCTGTAATCCATCCTTCCAATATGGGTGAAGATTATGTAGTATATGTGGATAATGTCAATAATCCGACAAAGGTGGTTGGTTACCGCAATGAATATGACTGGTTTAATGCCAATGGTGCTGAAATCCAGGACCCCAACACACTTGATGTGGGTTCAGGTATTTCGCCTTATATCATTGATCCGACACTGGAAAGACCGACAATCGACGCATTCAAGGATTATGAACCTCAGTGGTCAGTGATGCCCCGTATTGCCTTCTCATTCCCGATCTCTGATGTAGCCTTGTTCTTTGCACACTACGATGTTCTGACACAGAGGCCAACGTCTAATGTCTTTGCTAATCCGGCGACATATTATTTCTTTGATAATGTATCCGGTACCATCAATAATCCTGGCCTGAAACCCACGCAAACCATCGACTATGAAGTCGGTTTCCAGCAAAAGCTGACCAATACATCCTCTGTTAAAATGGTGGTTTTTTACCGTGAAATGCGTGATATGCTCCAGATTTACCGGTTTAATGGTGCTTACCCGAAAGATTATACCTCTTATAATAACATTGACTTCGGAACAGTAAAAGGCTTAACAATTCAGTATGACCTGAGAAAAACCGGGAATGTCAGGTTAAGTGCATATTACACCCTGCAGTTTGCCGATGCCACCGGTTCGGACGCTAATACGACAGCTGCACTTGTTGCATCAGGCTTACCTAACCTGAGAAGTACATTCCCGATCCAGACCGACCGGCGTCACTCCTTCAACATTTTTGTTGATTACCACTTTGGCGGAGGAGCCGAATATAACGGCCCGGTTAGCCAACGCACCAAATCAGGCAAGCCTCCGATCCAATGGCTGAGTTATTTTGGAGCTACCATTACGTTGAACGGAGGTTCAGGCACACCTTATACACAGTCCAGAAATGTTGTAGGCATCAACCAGGCCGGAACCAACCTTGTGAAGGGTACCTACTTCGGATCACGCGGCCCGTGGCAATTCAGAACCGATGCTACTATCGACAAGGATTTCCACTTTCAGATGGGTAATGGCGAAAATAAACGTGACGGATTTGTCAATGTTTATATTCGTATCAATAATATCCTGAATCAGAAAAATGTCATGGGAGTTTACTCCTTTACCGGAAACCCGGATGATGACGGATACCTGACCGCGCCCGAATCACAGAAACAAATCAGCGAGGCCACCAGCGAACAGGCATACCGAGACCTGTATTCCATCGCCGTCAATAATCCAGGGAATTATAGCAGTCCAAGGACTATTCACTTAGGGGTCATTTTTAACTTTTAAGCTAAACTGAACGATACTTGAAATGATAATACATAGAAATTATAATATGAAAATGAGAAATATCTATCGGTTCCTATCTGTATTACATATAGGATTACTACTGACAGGTGTTACCTTTTCCAGGGAATTTGTAGGAGCCCAGAAAAATACGGGTACGATCAAGTCAACCGCAGCAGGATGTTCGGCTGCTTCAGGCTTCCGGTTCCTCGATATTAATAATGTTCGGACCAGGATCAACACCGGAGGTGATATGTGGTGGGATCTTCCCGGTGGAATCGGTGCACAGTATTATATTCCTAAATCAGGTACCGCGACCTCTATGTTTTCCGGCTCACTCTGGATTGGAGGACTCGATATAAATAACCAGCTGAAACTGGCCGCCATTCGTTACAGGCAAGTCGGAAACGATTACTGGCCAGGCCCGTTGACGACGGATGGAACCGCTGCTGTTGACCAGGAAACTTGTGCGAAATACGATAAGCATTATGCAATTACCCGCCTTGAAGTCGATGAATTTCTTGGCTGGTGGAGCAGCGATAATAAAGCGGAAGAATACCCGGGATACAGCATCCCCAAGTCAATCCTCGATTGGCCGGCCCATGGTGATGTCGCGAAACTACAGAGTTATTACCTGGCTCCTTTCCGTGATGTTGACGGCGATGGCGAATATGATCCCAATAATGGCGATTATCCCTATTATGATATTGAAAATGAGCTATGCCCGATCAATTTTGCGGGTGATCCGAATTATGTTCCGGCCAGAACCATGGAAGAGGAATTAACGGAATATAAAGTCCCCCTTACCGGAAGTATCCTGGTCGACCAGGTCATCAAAGGTGACCAAACCCTGTGGTGGGTGTTCAACGATAAAGGAAATACACATACCGAAACACAAGGTTCACCGATTGGTATGGAAGTCAGGGCCCAGGCATTTGCCTTCGCCACCAATGACGAAATCAACAACATGACCTTCTATTCCTATGAGGTCATTAACCGTTCCACATTTGAACTGACGAATACCTATTTCTGCCCCTGGGTTGACACTGACCTTGGTTACGCATGGGATGATTACGTAGGATGCGATGTTTTAAGAGGACTGGGCTATTGCTATAACGGCGAGGCCATTGATGGCAGCGGTGAAGTTGAATCATATGGTGATCAACCCCCTGCTGTGGGTGTCGACTTTTTCCAGGGTCCTTATATTGATCCTGATGGGTATGACAATCCTAAGTATACGGGAGATTGCAACACACTTAGCCAGGGAAATAATTTCGCGGTTGACCAGATGGCCATCAATGGAGTTAACTTCGGTAACGGCATCGTCGATGATGAACGTTACGGGATGCGCCGTTTTGTTTATCATAATAATACCTCCTCTAATACAGCAACCACAGACCCGCAGGTAGCCTCTGAATACTACAACTTCCTGAGAGGCATCTGGAAGGATAATTCATCCATGTACTACGGCGGTACAGCGCATAACAGTGATCCTGCTGCTGTCGGACCCATTTGCGAATTTATGTTCCCGGGCGATTCCGATCCCTGCAACTGGGGGACACGATTCCAGCCACCAAACGGAGGGTATAACCAAAACGGTAAATTCTGGACCGAAGAAGAATCTGGCAACGAACCCGGTGACCGCCGTTTCATGCAGTCTGCCGGACCATTTACACTAATGCCCGGTGCTGTTAACTACATTACGGTTGGTATTCCATGGGCCAGGGCTTCTGCCGGCGGTCCGTGGGAATCCGTTCAACTACTTCGTACGGTTGATGATAAATGCCAGTCGCTTTTCGATAACTGCTTTAAAGTTATTGATGGCCCCAACGCTCCTGACCTGGTCGTTACCGAACTTGACCGTGAATTATTATTATACATCGTTAATCCCAAAGGATCAAATAATTACCAGGAAAAATACGCTGAATTTGACCCGAATATCATTCAGCCAAATCCGAAATATCCTGATCAACGCAGCGATTCGATTTACCGTTTTGAAGGGTATCAGATCTTCCAGTTGAAAGATGCATCGGTAACACTTGGCGATGCAAAGGATGAATATGGCAATTACAATGCTGACCTGGTACGCCTTGTAGCTCAGTTCGATGTGAAAAACGGTGTAGGTACCATTATTAATCATTATTTCAATAAGGCGATCGGATTTAATATCCCCGTTGTTGAAGTGGAAGGCGGCGATGAAGGTATTCAGCATTCTTTCAGACTGACCGATGACGCTTTCGCATCCGGAGATAAACGACTGGTTAACCATAAACAATATTATTACACAATTGTGGCTTATGCATACAACCAATACCTGGCGTATGATCCGGAAGATCAATATGGAAAGTACGGTCAGAAATCATCTTACCTGGCTGGTCGTAAGAATATTATCACCTATACGGCAATTCCTCATAAAACCATCAATGGACTGGTGATGAACGCGGAATATGGTGATGGTCCGTCGATTACAAGGATTGAGGGACAGGGTAATGATGGCATGGTGCTCGAACTGACAAAAGAAACCATCGAAGAAATCATGTCCAAGAAACCGGTGGGCACTGTGGTGAATGGAGATACGGTTGATATCGGCCACCCAGATTATCCTATTGCTTATGAGGCAAAATATGTCAACGGTTATGGTCCGGTCAATGTGAAGATCATTGATCCGCTGAATGTGGTAACGGGGAAATATACCCTGAGGTTCGATACCCTGAACTGGAAGAAGAACCTGGAAGTTACAGGCAATCTGGCCATTGATCCGGGTGGTGACACGGCAAGCTATATCACGGGAACATGGACGCTGACCGATGAAGCAACTCATATTGTTTATACATCGGATGCGACCCTGGATCAGCAAAATGAACAAATATTCCTGGACCTTGGTATTTCCATCAATATGAAATCCATTTATTCACCGGGAGGCAAGAAAGTTGGTACCATTACATCAGGTACTGATATCGTTGATGTCTATGCAACACTGGCTGATAACAACGGTATGCTTGAAGCATCCATGACATACCAGGATAGCTCTTATAAATGGTTGGGAAGTTTACAGGATGTGGATGAACCAGGTGACCCGCGTGACTGGATCAGGGCAGGTACCTACCAGGTAGCCAACGAATCGACAAATCCCGCGAACGATTACCAGATGCCGAATCAACCGATCGATCCTAATCAGAATTTTGAGAAAATTGTCAACGGATCCTGGGCCCCTTATCCCTTGTGTGCATCTACAGACCAGAACAACTCCGGCCCGGCTTTCGAACTGAAATTTAAACTGCTTTCTCAAATCAGCGAAGTATATAGCGTAGACATCGTATTCACCTCTGACAAATCCAAGTGGACACGATCACCAGTTCTTGAAATGTGCCCGGATCCCAGCCTGTCACAAGGTAAAGTTCCGAGATTTAATTTCAGGGCCAGCCCTTCCGTCGATAAAGAGGGCAATTATGCAGCTGTGGGTTCAGGGCCCAGCGATGATCCGAATGCGCCCAATTACATTGCAGACAGCAGCATGAGCTGGTTCCCGGGTTATGCCATCAATGTGGAAACCGGTGAACGTATGAACATCATGTTTGGTGAAGACAGCTGGTTGGTTGAAGATAATGGACGCGACCTGTTGTTCAATCCTTCTTCATATGTGATCGACACGGTGAACGGCAGGCCCAGGTTTGGTGGCAAGCATTATGTCTATATCATGCAGCACGTGACCCGCGAACCGCAGGCTGGTTATGCCTTTAAATTCCCGGCATATGACGGGGGTAAATATATCAGGAATGTGGCATCACTTTTCAGTGTTCCTGCTATCGTATATAAGAGCGCATTGTTCAATTCAGTGATGTGGGTTGGAATCCCACTGGCCATTGATGGCAAGGAATGGCTGAACAATGATGCTACCATCCGGATCAGGGTAGCTAAACCCTACGGAAGGTTTTATTCGACAGAGTTGGATTCTGCAGCCATAGCAAATTCACAGAACCGCCATTTCCCGATGTATACATTCGAAACGGAATCGGTGGCCACTGAATACAATAACCCGGAAAAAGCTAAGAATGATCTTGACCTGATCCAGGTTGTTCCGAATCCGTATTATGCTTATGCCGGAGGCGAAGGCTATGAAAGAAACGCGCTCGATAACCGTGTGAAGATTACCAACCTGCCTGAGAAATGCGTCATCTCTATATATAATGTCAGTGGAACACTGATCAGGCAAATCACCAAGGATGAGGCCAAAACTTCGGTTGACTGGGATCTGACCAATTTTGCCGGTGTTCCCATCGCGGGTGGTGTTTATATCATCCATGTCAAATCGGATAGTGGTGAAAAAATAGTGAAATGGTTCGGTGGATTGCGTATCCCTGATCTTAATGTATTTTAACAACAGGCTAGGATAATTGAATAATAATAAAATTTAATCGATTATGAAGAATATTTACAGATACCTGGCAGCCCTGACAATCCTTACTGCTATTTTATTCAATATGACAGGGGTGCAGGCTGGAAATAAAGACCGGTCAGGACAGGCAGGAGCCCCTGAATTGCTTATCAACCCATGGGCGGGTAGCGCAGGATGGGGTGGGGTAAATACCGCAAATGTCCGGGGCGTCGAATCTATGTTTGGAAATATTGCCGGCTTAGCCTATGTGAATAAACTGGAACTTGGTTTTTCACAAACCTCATGGCTTAAAGGATCAGGGATTGGTATTTCTAATTTTGGTCTTGGCGTCAGAGCAGGCGAAACCGGTGTCATCGGTTTATCTGTTTTCTCTATGAATTTTGGTGAACTCGATGTGACAACCACCGATCAGCCTGATGGTACAGGGGCTACGTTTAAACCCAGTCTGCTGAATTTTGCACTGGCTTACTCAAAATCGTTCTCCAATAGCATCTCGGCCGGTTTAACCATCCGGATCGTCTCCGAATCCATTCCTGACGCCAGCGCACAGGGGCTTTGCCTTGATGCCGGTGTTATGTACGTGACCGGTGAACGTGACCAGGCTAAATTTGGCATCGCACTGAGAAATCTGGGACCCACAATGAAATTTACCGGTGACGGTTTTTCAATTAAAGCCTTTTTCCAGGGAAATGATAATTCAATATCCGTTTTCCAACGGTCAGAAAGCTTCGAATTACCTACTCAGTTGAGGATTGGCGCATCGTATGATTTTTACATCGGTGAAATGAGCCGCCTGACAATGGCCGGTAATTTTACTTCTAACTCCTTTTCAAAGGACCAGTTTGGATTAGGCCTGGAATATGGCTTGAAAGAAATTTTAGTCCTTCGTGCAGCTTATACTTATGAGGATGGTATCACCGCTGGTGTAGATGATCCTGACCGTACCAACGCATATAAGGGCCTTAGCCTTGGCGGAACAGTCGAAGTCCCGCTGAGTAAGAAAAGTGACCTGAAACTGGGCATTGATTATGCGTACCAGTCGACGGATAATTTCCGGGGCACGCAGGTCTTTGGTATTCGACTGAAGTATTAATCCAGGAAATACTTATAAATACATATCTTTGTTTATGCAAAGAGACCCTGTCAAGGGTCTTTTTGTTATTTAACCCGCTTGATTTATTATTAACATGGCAGAACCGAAATATTATACCAAAGAAGGTCTGGATAAGCTCAGACAGGAATTGGAACACCTGACGACGATTGAGCGACCATCGATATCGAGGCAGATTGCAGAAGCCCGCGATAAAGGCGACCTGTCAGAAAATGCTGAATACGATGCAGCAAAAAATGCCCAGGGAATGCTGGAGATGAAAATAGCCAAGCTACAGGAAGAGATCAGCAATGCCCGGATCATCGACGAGTCGAAAATGGATTTGAAAAAAGTATTAATTTTAAGTACGGTAAAACTTTCAAACCTGAAAACCGGTTCAACCATGACTTATACCATTGTGCCCGAGTCTGAAGCTAACCTCAAACTGGGAAAAATCTCGGTATCATCTCCTATTGCCAAAGGGCTGCTGGGCAAAAGCGTTGGCGACAAAGTGGAAATCGATGTTCCGGCCGGAAAACTTAATTTTGAGATTATCGAAATCTCACGATCATAAATCCGAATGCCATGCCAAGTATTTTTACACGGATCGTCAATGGGGAAATCCCCTGCTACAAGGTAGCCGAAGACGATCGATTCCTTGCTTTCCTGGATATCAATCCATTGGCCAAAGGCCATACGCTGGTCATCCCCAAAAAAGAGACCGATTATATTTTCGGTTTAGAAGACCAGGAATACCGCGACCTGTTCCTGTTTGCCAAAAAGGTGGCTCTGGCGGTCGAAAAAGTAGTGCCCTGCAAGCGGATGGGGATTGCTGTTCTGGGGCTTGAAGTGGCCCATGCCCATATCCACCTGGTTCCGATCAATACTGTTTACGACATCGACTTCAGCAAGCCAAAACTGGCCTTAAGCAAGGAAGAATTTTTGGAACTGGTCGAAAAAATAGGTGCGGAATACGGTAAAAATCTTTAATAAGGCCTGATGTCGCGGCCTTCGATATAATTAATAAAAGCTTTATTGACCGCTTTGTTGCCGCCCGGCGTAGGATAGTGCCCGGTAAAATACCAATCGCCCAGGTGATCGGGGCAGGCTTCGTGCAAGTCCTCGATATTCTGATAAACGACCTGGACTGTAGCCCGGGTTTCGCTGGTGGTAAGCATGGCGGCGATTTTTTCGGAGATCTGGCTGGCTGAAAAGGGTTTGTAAATCTCTTTGACATGATTGGTGATCTCCTCCTTGGGTAATTTGATCTGCGCCCTGCATTTCTTGTATACATCGTTGATGACGCTTCCCTGGTTAGTTTCTTTCAGCAGGTTGATCGCAGCGTGGAAAGCGATAAAATCATGCAACTTCGACATATCGATGCCATAGCAGTCGGGATACCTGATTTGTGGGGCTGATGAGGCGATGATGATCTTTTTCGGCTGCAGACGGTCAAGAATGCGGATAATGCTGTGCTTCAACGTTGTTCCACGCACGATGGAATCATCCAGCACAACCAGGTTATCGATGCCTTTTCTGATCGACCCGTAGGTGATGTCATAAATGTGCCCGACAAGGTCATTACGGTCGGAGTCTTTGGTAATGAAGGTGCGGAGCTTAGCGTCTTTAACGGCTACCTGTTCGATCCGGGGCCTGATGGCCATGATCTGATCCAGTTGCGCAGGTGTCATGGAGCTGCCCAACTGGAGTATCTTTTCTTTTTTTATCCGGATGCAATACTGCTGAATTTCATCCATCAGACCCTGGAAAGCAACGGAAGCTGTATTAGGGATGTAGGAAAATACGGTGTTTTCAAGGTCGTGGTCAATAGCGTCAAGGATGGCCGGCGCTAGGGCTTTTCCGAGTTTTTTTCGCTCGCGGTAGATCTCGACGTCGGTCCCGCGGGAAAAATAGATCCTTTCAAAGGAACAGGCTTTCCTGGTCAGCGGTTCGATGATCATCTGCTCGGAAACATGACCGTCTTTTTTGATGATCAGGGCATGGCCGGGTTTGATCTCCCTGACCGATTCATAAGGCACATTAAACGTCGTCTGGATCACCGGGCGTTCCGAAGCCACCACCACCACTTCATCGTCTCTGTAGAAATATGCAGGCCGTATGCCCGACGGATCACGCAGGGCGAAAGCATCGCCATGGCCGATCCCGCCGATGATGGCATAGCCGCCATCCCAATCCTTGCTCGACTGTGCCAGGATGGATTGCAAGTCCATATGCTTTCCGATCAGGCCGGAAATTTCCCGTTTCTGATGGCCGGCAATCTTGAATTCACGGTACAGGCGTTCATTTTCTTCATCGAGGAAATGCCCGATTTTCTCCAGCATCGTAATCGTATCGGAGGTTTCGATGGGATGCTGACCAAGGTCGATCAGCCTTTCAAAAAGCTCATCCACGTTGGTGAGGTTGAAGTTCCCGGCCAGGACCAGGTTTTTTGTTTCCCAATTATTGCTGCGCAGCACCGGGTGAAGCAGTTCGATGCCTTGTTTGCCGAAGGTGCTGTAACGCAGATGTCCCATGAACAGTTCACCGGTAAATTCGGTGTGGTATTTCAGCCAGTGAGAATCGCTCAGGAGCCTGGAGTCCTTTTCACCGATGGCATTGATCCGTTTGTAGACGGTTTCGAAGATCTCCTGGATGGCTGAACCTGAATTGGAGCGCACCCGGTCGATAAATTTATGCCCGGGGGCAAGGTCGAACTTGATGCAGGCGATCCCGGCGCCATCCTGGCCCCGGTTATGCTGTTTCTGCATCATGAGGTGCAGTTTTTTCAGGCCGTAAAAAGATGTCCCGTATTTGGCAAGGTAATGCTCAAACGGCTTCAGGAGCCGGATCATGGCAATGCCGCATTCGTGTTTGATGGGTTCGCTCATTGCGTTGCTGATGAGTTGTAAAAGTAATATTTTTTCGAAGGCTGAAGTGAGAAGGCAGGCGATAAGGATCAGGAAATAATCGCTAATTAAAGTTTTTTTATGGTCTTATAACTTCAAGGATATAAACCCCCAACGATTTTATAAAAGCGGAGATGGATAATATCAAACTCCTGACAACCATATTTTTTATAATTATCATCCTTAAGTCATGTGATAAACCGAAGAGTTCCAACATAAATAGCACGGCAATGAACCTGGAGAGTTCCGACATGAATAACACCCCAGGAAACCCGAAGGGTTTCAACTTGAATAACCTGGGCCGTGTGTTAAATGAGTTCGACCCCGTCAGGGGTCGAACAATCCATTTGCCCTACATTTCACCTATTCAAGTTTGATGCCTTCGGCATCTGGAAGGAAGGGGAAATCATCAGATGAAATCTTGATCAACCGATCAGACTGTAAATCGTCAGTCAAGATAACCCTCACCAGGCTGGTATCGCTTTGCAGTGTTACATGCCCGGAAATGGATAATCCGTAAATCGTGTCGTTGGGTGAAAAGGGAAAGATTTCACCGTCGGTATAAAAAGTGCTGTCGATTGGTATGGTCTGGGCCATAGCAGGAGTCGAAACCAGGCAATCAAGAGCCAGAAAAAATGTCATAAATAATCCGGATAAAGACGCAAATAATTTCATCCTCAATGATTTATGGTTAATAATATGGAAGGTGATAGTTCAATGGGATAAATGTAAGGTAAATGGATGTAAAAGTCAATGAAAGATTCTGTTGAAGCATTAAATTCCTCCAAACAAATCTCAAAACCTTATATTTGCCTGTAAATTGATTCCGTTATACCTTTGATCTTATGAAAAAAATCATCTTCACTACATTTATATTTTATTTTACCAGCATGGTGATAGGTTACTCCCAAGTCGACAAATCCGACTGGGTTGGCCATGAGCCCGATGGATGCACGTCGATCACCTGCGGCAAACTGGCGACCATCGATGGCTCTGTCATCACGTCGCACACCGACGACAGCCACCGTACGCGTTCGTCAATACTGATCCAGCCTGCCATGGATCACCGGGAAGGCGCTATGTGTGACATCACCAAACGTGTTCCCTGCGATACGGTGGCCATGCCGCTATACATCTATAAGAAAACAGGAGAGATTCCACAGGTTAAGCACACCTACGCGTATGTGAATTCGGCTTATCCCTGCATCAATGAGAAACAACTGGCAATCGGCGAATCTACCTTCGGGGGACGCGAATCGCTGCAGTCGGACAAGGGGTTGATCGATTGCACTATGCTGTGCCAGTTGATGATCGAGCGCTGCACTACAGCCAGGGATGCGATCAGGCTGGCCGGCGAACTGACGGCGAAATACGGTTATAACGATGCCGGGGAATGCCTGACCATTGCCGACAAGAAAGAGGTCTGGCATTTTGAGATCCTCGGCCCGGGGAAAAACCAGGTCGGATCGATCTGGGTGGCCCAGCGGGTGCCGGATGACCATGTGTCGGTCAATGCCAACGCCAGCCGCATCCGGAAGATCGACCTGAAGGATAAGAGCCAGTTCATGGCGTCGGAAAACATTTTCCAGGTGGCCATCGATTCAGGCTGGTGCACCTCGCCGGCCGATTTTGAATTCTGCTATGCTTATGCACCGGAAAGCCGCACCTCGCTGGCTTCACGGCGCAGGGAATGGCGGGTGCTCGACCTGGTGGCTCCTTCGCTCAAACTGGATCCCAACGCGGAGAATTACCCGTTCTCGGTGAAGCCGGATGAACCGGTCACCATGCCGAAACTTGTTTCCATTTTTAAAGATTATTACGAAGGCACGCCTTTCGATATGACGAAAGATATGCTTGTAGCCGATGAAGAGGGCAGGGCGGTCATTTCACCGCTGGCGAACCCCCATATGCCTTACGACGCCAACAAACTATTCAGGATCAACGGCGGCTGGGGCTGGCTGGGCGAACGGACCATCGCCCGCTGGTACACCATGTATGCGACCATCATCCAGTGCCGCGACTGGCTGCCGGATCACATCGGCGGCGTAGTTTGGCTGGCCATGGACA
>AMWB02000979.1_pt4 | contig 73119 bp, 59 predicted proteins | sample 200311 | NCBI WGS metagenome assembly AMWB02 (sample SAMN02737377, study PRJNA173069) | bioreactor metagenome | biome: anode biofilm in microbial fuel cells | place: USA: California | collected 2010-12-16 | reverse complement strand
AGGATATTGTTCTGCAGGTCTACCTTCTTGCCGCCCATCTGCTCCCAGTATGAATACTGAGCCTCATGCCCGCCGGTAAATGCCAGCTTGTGCTTTCCAATAGTCTTGTTGTAGTTCAGATAGTTCCTGACAGCATAATAGTAGGAGTTATTGCGGTTGTCATAAAGCTGGGCCTGCAACGACCGCGTGCCTATGTTGGCCTCATACTGGAATGCGATGTTGTTTCTCATCCCGATCTGATATGAAAATTCGTTCCTGAGTGACAGCCCCTCCATGAAGATGATATCAGCATATATATTACCGAATATCTGACTCTGAACAGTCCTGTTACCCCTGCTGCTGCTTGTGGCCACAGGGTTGTCAGCTGTGTAGGCGTAACCTCCGACAGTATAGTTACCGGCCCAGGTACCGTCAAGGTTCTTAACCGGTATGAGGGGGTTCTGAAGTGTTGACCACCATATTGTACTCTCTGCAGCATCAGCCAGGGTAACATTCTGAATGCTCCTGGTGATGTTCGAGCTCACCCCTGCCCTCAGCCAGCTCTTGACCTGACTGTCAAGATTGAAGCGGGTGGAGTAGCGTTTGAAATCGGAACCTATAAGGATACCCTTCTGGTCAAAGTAGCCAGCGGAGAAGTAATAACTGGTGTTATCCTTGCCTCCTGATATGCCAAGCTGGTGATCCGTTGTGTATCCCTGGCGGAAGATTGCATCCTGCCAGTCAGTACCTTCGCCAAGCAGTGACGGGTCGGCAAACTCCTCGGTGGGGGTGTAACCCGGGCCCAGCTCAGCGATAACCTCGTTCTGATACGCGGCAAACTCACGGAGATTCATTACATCAAGAGTCCTGTAAACATCCTGTATCCCGTAGGAGGCATCATACGTGACCTTGCCGTCACCGGCCTTCCCCTTCTTGGTGGTGATGAGGAGCACACCATTGGCAGCCTGTGACCCGTAGATAGCCTGTGCCGAGGCATCCTTGAGCACGTCAATCGATTCAATGTCATTGGGGTTCAGTGTAGCCAGAAAGCTGTTCTGCGTCTGACCGTCCGAGCCTCCAAGTCCGTCATAACCTGTGTTTTCAACATTATTGGAGGTGAAAGGAACACCGTCAATCACTATAAGCGGATCATTGCTGTTGATTGAGGTGATACCTCTTACCCTGACGGAGACACCTCCTCCGGGCTGTCCGCTGTTGTTCATAACATGAAGGCCGGCAACCTTGCCCTGCAGGGCCTGGTCAATGCCTGTCACAACGAGATCCTTTATCTCCTCCGTCTTTACGGAGGCGATTGCCGAAGTTACCTCCGACCGCCTTATGGTGCCGTAACCAATCACAACAACAGCATCGACCTCCTCAGCCGACATTGTCATCCTGATACTCATCGGTCCGTCCGTGATCGGCACCTCGATTATATCCATCCCTACGAACGTTACCACAAGGGTAGTGGCATCCGAAGGTACCTGAAACGAGAAATTCCCGTTCAGATCAGTAGCTGTTCCTATGGTCGTGCCCTTAACCACAACCGAGGCTCCGGGCAGGCCGGCATTGCTGTCATCCAGTACCCTTCCGGTAACGGTTCTCTGCTGCGCGAAGAGAACTGCAGATGACATTACAGCTGCCAGACAAATAAGAATAGTTTTTCTGAAGAGTTTGTTTTGCATAGCTGTACAGATTTAGGTTTTTAAAGTTACACCATCCTGTCAGGGCAGTACTGATACTATTTTGTCTCTTTGTTGTGATAATTTGATTATAACAATAAATAAACAGCCAAAAAGAGGGGTTCAGAGTGTACATTATACACATAGTTAATATATAGGTATTTCGGCATAGCCTTTTATCAGTCTGAAAGGACTCTTCATCTTTTTTTCTTTTACAGTTGATAATAAAATATATTTGAGATACCTTTGAATTCTTACATTGTACACTAAGTCATTTTATCACTTACCTGGTATAATAAAATGATATCTCACAAAATCGTTCCCAACATCTCTGTCGACTGCGTGATCTTTGGTTTCGACTTTGAAAAGCTGAATGTTTTGCTGGTCGAACGCGAGTTGAAGGACGAGAAAAGCGGCGAGATCCTGATTAAGGACCACACCCTTGCCGGATACCATATCTTCGAGGATGAAGACCTTGACAGTGCCGCTGCCAGGATTCTGAAAGGGCTTACCGGACTTGATAACATTTTCCTGGAACAGTTCGGTGCCTTCGGCCAGCTAGACCGTGTCTCATCACCAAAGGACAAGATGTGGCTAGATTATATCAAGAAGGGATTTGCTGACCGTATCATAACAGTCGGTTACCTTGCCCTAATAGACAACACCAAGGTGACCCTTACGCTGAAAGACAGGAATGTGGCATGGTTTCCGGTAGCAACAGTGAAGGACATGGAGATGGCCTTTGACCACAAGTACCTATTCTACACGGCACTGGAAGCGCTCCAGCGCAAAGTGAAGGTAGAACCCATCGCCTTTCAGCTGCTGCCTGATTACTTCACCATATCACAGTTGCAGAAAGTATACGAAGCAGTGCTGGGAACATCGTTTGACAAGCGTAACTTCAGAAAAAAAGTGGCACAGATGCACTACGTCATCCCACTGAGGAAGAAACAGCAGGGTGTACCGCACAAACCCGCCCAGTACTACCTCTTCAGCCAGGAGGTGTACGAAAAGACAAGAAAGGCACGTATCTCATTCATTATTTGATATATAACCCAAACAACCAAACGCAACCATGAATGTACACTTCATTGACCTGGGCATAGTCATACTGTACCTTGTGGCCACCATTTTCATAGGCAACTGGGTATCAAAGAGAGCTTCGCGAAATATCCAGTCGTACTTCCTGGGGGGAAACTCCCTGCCGTGGTACTTCCTCGGTATCTCAAACGCCTCAGGGATGTTTGATATAGCCGGCACCATGCTGCTTGTCTACTGGCTCTCCGTTTACGGTATGAAAAGCCTCTGGATACCATGGCTCTGGCCTGTCTTCAACCAGATCTTCCTGATGGTATACCTCTCTGCCTGGCTGAGACGCTCCAACGTAATGACGGGCGCTGAGTGGATCAAGACCCGCTTCGGCGACGGGAGGGCCTCAAATCTCTCCCATATCATCGTGGTGGTCTTCGCCCTGGTCAGCGTGATTGGCTTCCTCTCCTATGGCTTCAAGGGCATTGGCAAATTCGTGGCAGCATTCCTTCCGCCACTGGTCTCAAACCCTGAATACCTGCTGGCACACCCTCAGATCAATGTCAATCTTTATGCCTTGATACTGATGGCCATAACCACCTTCTATGTCGTAAAGGGCGGTATGTTCAGCGTGGTAATCACCGAGGTCATTCAGTACGGAATACTCACTATCGCATCAATTGCAGTGGGCATAATCGCCATAAAACAGGTCTCCCCCGATGCCCTCAACTCGGTAATCCCCGAAGGATGGAAGAGCCTGTGGTTCGGAAAGACAACCGGACTCGACTGGCACGCTATCTCCACAACTGCTTCGCCGAAGCTGCACTCTTTCAATGACTGGATAAAGACTGACGGCTATGAGCTCTTCGGCCTCTTCTTCGTCATGATGCTCTTCAAGGGGATACTCGTCTCCGCTGCGGGCCCCGCACCAAACTATGACATGCAGAGAGTGCTGGCAACCAAAAACCCTAAGGAGGCATCAAAGATGAGCTCACTTGTGAGCGTGGTGCTCAATCCGACACGCTACTTCATGGTTGCCGGACTCACCATCCTCGCCCTGGTGAACTTTGACAAGCTGTATACCGGTTCACTGACCAACCCGGACTTCGAGAGCATCCTGCCGGAGGTGCTGGCGACTTATGTTCCCGTGGGGCTGCTCGGCTTCCTGCTTGCAGGTCTGATAGCAGCCTTCATGAGCAACTTTGCTGCTACGGTTAACGCTGCCCCCGCTTACCTGGTCAATGACATCTACAAAAGATACATCAATCCCAACGCCAGCGAAAAGACATATGTACGTATGAGCTACGCCGCATCCCTGCTTATAGTGGTCGTTGGCATAATTGTAGGATTCCTGGTGACTTCAATAAATGATGTGGTCCTATGGATCACCGCCGCCCTCTGGGGAGGCTACACCGCACCTAACTTCCTGAAATGGTACTGGTGGAGATTCAACGGCTACGGGTACTTCTGGGGCATGCTCTCAGGCATCATCGCCGCACTCATCCTGCCCGCGCTGAATATCGGGCTGCTGCAGAACTGGCCGCTGACGGAGAACTTCAGCATGAATGCATTCCCTGTTATTTTCCTTATATCACTGATAGGCAGCATCCTGGGATCACTCCTGACCAAGAGGGAAGATGACGCCACCCTTAAGAAGTTCTACAGGCAGGTCCGCCCGTGGGGCTTCTGGAAACCGGTTGAAAAAATGGTTCTTGCAGAGGATCCTTCATTCCAGGCCAACCGCGACTTCTGGAAAGATATGTTCAACATCGCCGTGGGCATTGTATGGCAGATATCACTCATGGCTTTCCCGGTATTCCTCGTGTTGAGGGAATGGAACCAGTTCTACGTGGCCGTTGCGGTGATGATCGTCACGACCGTCATCCTGAAATTCACCTGGTGGGATAAACTTAAAGACTGACCTTGAGGAAAATAGATGATGAATCACCCCGGCACCTCCGGGGCAGACAGATGGAACAACTCTAAGACTGACCTTAAAATGAAATACGGACACTTTGATGATGCTGCCAGGGAGTACGTCATCACTCAGCACAAAACACCATGGCCCTGGATCAATTACCTGGGCAACAAGGACTTCTTCTCGATAATCTCGAACACTGCAGGAGGCTACAGCTTCTACCGCGATGCCCGCCTGCGGCGAATCACCCGCTACAGGTACAACAACGTACCGGCGGATGACGGCGGCAAGTACTTTTATATCAATGATAACGGATCAGTATGGTCACCGGGATGGAAACCGGTGAAGGCTGAAGTCGAGGACTATTCGTGCCGCCACGGCATGGGCTATACGAGGATTGGCTCGGCCAGGGGCAACCTGAGAGCCGACATTCTCTACTTCGTTCCGTTGGGTGACACCTGCGAGGTGCAGCGCGTTACACTCCGCAACACCGGTGCAATGCCGAAGCATATCAAACTCTTCTCCTTCACGGAGTGGTGCCTCTGGAACGCGCTCGACGACCAGACCAACTTCCAGCGTAACTTCTCCACCGGCGAGGTGGAGGTGGAGGAGAGTGTCATCTACCACAAGACAGAGTACCGTGAGCGCCGCAACCACTATGCATTCCATTCGGTCAACAGCCCTGTGGCAGGCTTCGACACCGACCGCGAGACGTTCCTCGGAATCTATAACGGATTTGACCACCCTGAGACTGTTTTCTCCGGCCGGCCGCGGAACAGCATAGCCCACGGTTGGTCACCGGTGGCATCGCACTGCCTCGAGACCGTACTGGAACCAGGCGAAGTGAAGGAGTACATCTTCGTCCTGGGATATATCGAGAACCCTGACAATGAAAAATTCATTGCTCCGAAGGTGATCAACAAGGTCAGGGCCAAGGCAATGATCGGCAGGTATGACACTTCCGAAAAGGTTGATGCCGCCTTCGCGAAGCTGAAGGAATACTGGGACAGCCAGCTCTCGGTCATAAGCCTGAGCCACCCTGACCCACGCCTCGAGCGCATGGTCAACACCTGGAATCCCTACCAGTGCATGGCAACATACAACTTCTCACGGAGTACCTCCTATTTCGAATCCGGCATTGGCCGGGGGATGGGATTCCGCGACTCCAACCAGGACCTTGTGGGATATGTTCAGATGATTGCTCAGCAGTCGCGCGACAGGATCATTGACATTGCCTCGACGCAGCTGAACGACGGCAGCGCATACCACCAGTACCAGCCTCTGACAAAGAGGGGCAACGCCGAGATTGGCGGCAATTTCAACGATGACCCGCTGTGGCTTATCTTCGGAGTGGCTGCATACCTCAAGGAGACAGGCGACTGGTCTATCCTTGACGAGATGGTGCCGTTCAACAACAACCCGGATGATGCGGCAAGCCTCTTCGAGCACCTGCGCCGCTCATTCATGTACGTGGTGAACCACCTCGGGCCTCACGGCCTGCCGCTCATAGGACGTGCTGACTGGAATGACTGCCTCAACCTGAACTGCTTCTCCTCAAACCCCGATGAGAGCTTCCAAACCACCGAGAACCAGAAGGGAGGTCAGGCAGAATCGCTCTTCATAGCCGCCATGTTTGTGCTCTACGGGGCTGATTTTGTTACGATAGCCCGCCGCAGGGGTGAAATACAGATGGCAGATGAGGCCTCAGATCATATTGATGCTATGGTCCGGGCTGTCAATGAACACGGCTGGGACGGCGACTGGTTCCTGAGGGCATACGACTTTTACGGACGCAAAGTTGGCAGTCATGAAAACGAGGAGGGTAAGATCTTCATCGAATCACAGGGAATGTGCATCATGGCGGGCATAGGGCTTGAAGACGGCAGGGCGCTTAAGGCGCTGACGTCAGTCAACAAGCACCTGGCCTGCGAGTACGGCATTGTTCTCAACAACCCCGCCTTTACGAAGTACTACCTGCACCTGGGCGAGATATCAAGCTACCCCGAAGGGTATAAGGAAAACGCAGGCATCTTCTGCCATAACAACCCGTGGATAATCATTGCCGAGACGCTCGCCGGAAACGGACACAGGGCCTTTGACTACTACAGCAGGATAACACCTTCTTACCTCGAGGAGATAAGTGATCTGCACAAGACAGAGCCATATGTATACTCACAGATGATTGCAGGCAAGGATGCCTTCCGTCCCGGTGAGGCCAAGAACAGCTGGCTTACCGGCACCGCATCCTGGTCCTACTATGCTATCACGCAATATATCCTGGGCATAAGGCCAGATTATGACGGGCTGCTTGTTGATCCCTGCATACCGCCCGACTGGGGAGGATTCACTGTAAGGCGCAAGTTCAGGGGCGCGGTCTACAACATCGAGATTATCAATCCTGAACACAAGTCCAAAGGTGTCTGGGAGATCACAGTTGACGGAAAGAAAGTCGATTCGTGCATACTTCCGGTATTCCCCGAAGGGACTGAACACGATGTTAAAATAACAATGTGATATCATGAAAATAAACAGACTGTTTTTAATCCCGGGCGCCTTAATGGTACTTGCAGTTGCAGGTTGCGGCAGCAAGGCGCTGATAACGGCAAGGCTTGCAGCCCCCGCTAATACTGATCTCATCCTGGTAAACCAGGCCGGATATCTGCCCGGCGCCGAAAAGGTGGCCCTTCTGAGGACAGACACTGACATTTTCGAGCTTATCGATGCTGTTACCGGAAAGAATGTCTTCGGTGCTGAACCGGGCGCACCGGTTTACTGGGAGCTGTCAGGCGATACGGTCCGTGCAGCTGATTTTTCATCTTTTACAACACCCGGCACCTACAGGATCTGCCTTACAGGAACCGATGTCTGCTCCGCACCTTTCCGCATCGGAGATGATGTCTATGGCGAGATCACCGCATCGGCGGTACGCTCCTATTATCTTAACCGCTCCGGCATTGAGATAACAGAAGCCCACGGAGGCAAATGGGCGCGTCCTGCAGGCCACCCTGATACGGCAGTGATTGTGCACGCCTCTGCCGCCTCTGCCGGCCGGCCGGCAGGAACGGTCATCTCAAGCCCGGGGGGATGGTATGATGCAGGCGACTACAACAAGTACATAGTCAACAGCAGCATCACAAACTATACCCTGCTGCTGTTCTACCAGATGTTCCCGGAGTATTGCAGATCGCTGAACCTCAACATTCCCGAAAGCAGCAATGATGTTCCTGACCTGGTAGATGAACTGCTCTGGAACCTGAAATGGTACCTGACAATGCAGGATCCGGCTGACGGAGGGGTGTACCACAAGCTTACAAACCTGAACTTCTGTGGGTTTGTGATGCCTCACGAGGCCACCGATCCCAGATATGTCGTAATGAAAAGCACCGCTGCCACTCTTGACTTTGCAGCCGTCACCGCCATGGCACACCGTATATTTGCCAATGACCCTTCAGAGGAACTCAGGACACTTGCATCCAGCTGCCTCGAGGCATCCGGTAAGGCAATGAAATGGGCTGAAAATCACCCTGATGTGATCTACAAACAGCCTGCCGATGTGAGCACTGGCGCCTACGGCGATGAGAACCTCTCCGACGAGCTCTTCTGGGCCCGGACAGAGAGGGCAATTGCCACCGGGATGGTCCCGGAACAGGGCTTCCTCGACGGTGTTGCGGCAGCAACCCCTTCATGGAACCAGTCGGAAATGCTGGGACTCATCTCGCTTGCACTCAGCACTGATGAGGCATTTGAACCATTGCGCGAAGAAGCTGTTGAGATGATACTCGATTATGCTGACGCTTTGACTGAAAAATCCCGTAGCTGTCCCTACCGCATCAGCCTCGACCGGTTTGACTGGGGCAGTACTTCAGGGGTTGCCAACCAGGCCATGATAAAGATCGTCGCCATGAAGCTCTCGGGCAGTGACAGGTTCCTCCCATCCGTTCAGGCTGACCTGAACTGGCTCCTGGGTACGAATCCGACAGGGTACTGCTTCGTCACCGGGTTCGGGACCCTTTCGCCTATGAATATCCATCACCGTCCCTCGGGCGCTGACGGCGTTCCTGAGCCGGTGCCGGGATTCCTTGTTGGCGGTCCGAACACGGTAGTGATGAATGACTGCCAGCCGCCGGTTGAAAGGTCAACCTTCCCGGCCAGGTCCTATTCTGACGTCGAATGCAGCTACTCCACAAATGAGATTGCAATAAACTGGAACGCCCCGCTGGTGTTCCTGCTCGGTGCGATGGACAGCATGAGACCGTAACCCGGACTGGCAGCATATGCTGCCCAACATTGTCTGATTCCGGTAAAAACAGGATCCAAATGCCTAACTTAGTGGATCAATGGAATCAGATGATGAGCACAAGAAGAACATTTATCAAACAGGGCGGCCTGACCGCAGGAGGTCTGGCCACAGCAACAGCATTGGGAGCTGCCGTTATGCCGGCGGGTGCCGGCAGCTACTCGGCACCCGTTGCAGCAGTTTTGCCGGCAGACGGAAACATCTATCCTGGCCCTGGCGCAGCCGATGGCATTAAGATCAGCAAGATGTTTGTTGAACCCCTCAGCATCGGGATGGAACCATTCCCGATTGCCCTGGGAGTGATGACACATCTTGACAATGCCTTTGTCAGGATCGTTCTTGAGAACGGCATCGAAGGCTACGGTGAAGCTGCCCCGATCATGACAATCAGCGGAGAGAACCAGCAGACCATCCTCGGAACACTGAACAGCTGCCGTGAATTTATTGTTGGCCAGGATATTAACAACTACCGGTCAATTGCTTACACGCTTAAAAGCGCTTTCTGGGCCCAGGCAACCGCACGGTGTGCCATAGAGATGGCCCTGCTCGATGCCTACACGAAAACCCTGAAGATCCCCTTCTATCGCTTCCTTGGCGGAACTGAAAACACAGTGGAGACCGATTACACAATTGCCATCGTGCCTGCCGAACAGGCAAAGAAGGAAGCTGCAGAGCTTGCTGCCAGCGGATTCAGGGTGATAAAGACAAAGGTGGGAGTCAATCTGAAAGAGGATGTGGACAGGGTTCTGGCAATAAGGGACGGCGCCCCTGACTGTGGAATTCTTATTGATGCCAACCAGGGCTATTCGCCTAAAACGGCACTCCGCTTCATCAATGAGGTGGTAAACCATGGTATCTACCCTGTAATGTTTGAACAGCCGGTTCACAAGAATGACCTTGCAGGGATGAAGTATGTACGCGATAATACCGAGATTCTTGTTGGTGCAGATGAGTCGGTCTTCACCCGGGCTGATGCCATCAATATTGTGCGTACCGGCTGTGCCGATGCAATAAATATCAAGCTGATGAAGTCATGCATAATAGAAGCACTGGATATCGCCGCCATAGCACGTAGTGCCAACCTTAAGCTAATGATCGGTTGCATGGTCGAGACAAACCTGGCGCTGGGATGTGCGGTTCATTTTGCTGCCGGCGTAGGCGGTTTTGACTTCATTGATCTCGATCCCTCCTTTGATGCGACAGAGTGTCCCGTAAAGGGAGGACCGGTATACACAGCACCCTATTGGACAATTGGTCAGGGTCACGGCCTGGGATTCAGCAGCAGGCAATAGTGTTGGCAACAGATGCCCGTAGAGCCTGCCCTGATAGCCATTTGGCTGTAGGGGGCATCAAGAATTGTAGATGAGGAGTATCCCCAGACACCCTGATGCCTGTAGGGCATCAAAAATTGTAGAAACCAGGCCCCTGTCCAACCCGGGGCCGCAGACCATTCACATTTACAAATAGATGTTGTGAATAATTCATAATTTTGAACCATATAATCCGGACAAAAATGGGAGTGATCAGGATAGAGGATATGGAGTTTTATGCCTTTCACGGGCATTACCGCGAGGAACAGATTGTAGGGAGTCATTTCCTGGTTGACGTGACAATTGAGACAGACACGGACAAAGCCGGGAAAAGTGATGAACTGCATGACACCCTCAACTACCAGACGGCATATCTGATTGTAAAGCGGGAAATGGAAAAGACATCAAACCTGCTGGAGCATATTGCCACACGTATTCTGAATGCGCTTTACAATGAGATGACCGGTATCCGCAAAGCCACGGTCAGGGTTGCTAAGCTCAATCCAGTCATGGGCGGCAGGATCGGCCGCGTAAGCGTGGAGGTCACAAGGTAAGACATCATCAGGTTTCGAAAACAGGGCGAAAAAGTTTCACATCTGCATTTCGTGCCCCAATTCCGTATACTTTTGTACGGTCAATTCAACATATCAAATGAAAGAGTCTGAAGAGATAATCAAACCCGAATCACAGCACTTTATTGAGCAGGCCATTGAGAAGGATCTTGCCGAGGGAAAGAACGGCGGCCGAATTCATACCCGCTTCCCGCCAGAACCGAACGGCTACCTGCACATTGGGCATGCAAAGGCTATATGCCTCGATTTCGGTATGGCAGAAAAATACGGCGGAAAGTGCAATCTCAGGTTTGATGACACCAATCCGACGAAGGAGGATGTAGAATATGTTGACTCGATCAAGGAAGACATTCAGTGGCTGGGATTCACCTGGGAAGACAGGGAATTCTATGCTTCGGATTATTTCGGGAAGCTGTGGGAATTTGCCGTGTCGCTCATAAAGCGTGGCCTGGCATATGTTGATGACCAGAGCGCAGAGGAGATCTCTGAACAGAAGGGCACTACCACACAGCCCGGCACTGAGAGCCTCTACCGTAGCCGTAGTATTGAGGAAAACCTGGACCTGTTTTACCGTATGAACGAAGGTGAATTCGAGGAGGGCAGCCGAGTACTCAGAGCCCGCATTGACATGGCATCCCCGAACATGCACATGCGTGATCCCATTATCTACCGCATACTCAAGACCCCGCATCACCGAACCGGTACAACATGGAAGGTCTATCCCATGTACGACTTCGCCCACGGGCAGAGTGATTACTTCGAGGGGATAACCCACTCGCTCTGCACCCTTGAGTTCGAGGTGCACAGACCACTGTACGACTGGTTCATCGATCAGCTTAAGAACGATGAGTACCGTCCGCGGCAGATTGAATTCAACCGTCTTAACCTCACATATACGGTTATGAGCAAGCGCAAGCTGCTCGAACTGGTCAGGGACGGCATGGTCAGCGGTTGGGATGATCCGCGTATGCCTACACTCTGCGGGCTTCGGAGGCGCGGTTATACCCCGGAATCAATAAGGCGTTTTGTGGATCTCATTGGTTACACCAAGGTCGAAGCAATAAATGATATCTCCCTCCTCGAATATGCAATCAGGGAAGACCTGAATAAGAGGGCGCCACGGGTTTTTGGTGTGCTCAATCCGCTGAAGGTAATAATCACCAACTACCCTGAAGGTGCAACCGAGAATATGGAGATACTCAACAATCCCGAGGATGAAACGCAGGGGACACGCCTTGTACCGTTCAGCAGGGAGATTTATATTGAAAAGGAGGACTTCATGGAGAATCCTCCTCACAAGTTCTTCCGTCTTGCCCCGGGTCAGGAGGTTCGTCTCAAAGGAGCATATATAATCAAATGTACGGGTCTGAAGAAGAACGATGCAGGTGAGATTGTGGAGGTGAAGTGCACCTATGATCAGGCAACCCGCAGCGGAGGACCGGATTCGAACCGCAAGGTCAAGGGTACACTTCACTGGGTGTCAGCAGAGCATGCTCTTGATGCCGAGGTAAGACTGTACGACAGGCTCTTCAGCGATGAAGATCCGTCGGGCCACAAGGATGTTGATCCCAGGGAATTTCTTAATCCCGGCTCGCTTACAATACTTAAGGGATGCAAGGTTGAACCCTCACTTGCAGAGGCCCGGCCGATGAATAAATTCCAGTTCCAGAGGATAGGGTATTTCTGTGTCGATTATGATTCGGCTGAGGGCAAGCTTGTATTCAATCGCACAGTCGGACTCAAGGATACCTGGGCTAAGCAAAACAGGTAGAGAGGACCTCAGACCCTCTGACTTCAGACTTTCAGACAAAACAGAAGGCTTAAAAAATCTGAAGTTTCAATAATAAGCTGGAAATTTTATATATTTGCAGCCTCAAATAACTGTCCCGTGGTGTAATTGGCAACACGTCTGATTCTGGATCAGAAGAGTTCAGGTTCGAGACCTGACGGGACAACAACCGCCGGCCCAAGTGGCCGGCTTTTCTTTTCAATAAGACCGTGTTTATCCTGAGATCCCGTTTTTTTCCTGAGAACATGCTTCTTCCCAGAGATCCGGCTTCTTAAAATGCCTCACCTCTTCAATTCCTCAAATCCCCTCCCGTAAACGCCCATGACGTTTGCAACAGTGATGAAGGCCTTGTCATCAACGTGTTTTATGATGCGGTATAAGTCGCTTGCCTCATTCTTTCTTACAAGCGTTATTATCACCTTCTGGTTTTCCTTGGTGTACCACCCTGTTCCTTCAACCACTGTCACTCCACGGTGCAGTTTTTCGGTTATCTGATCAGCAATTATGTCAAAATGCCGTGAGAAGATGAATACCTGGACCGACTGTCTGTTACCAGAGAGTATTGTGTCAAGCGTGTAAGCCTGTACCGCCATCGTCACAAAGCCGTAGACCATCGTTTCCACCCTCTGTGCCGGCTCAAGGTCTGTGAGTATCAGGTATGAGGAACCTATAATGATAACATCGCAGTATAAAATTACCCGCCCAAGGCTGATATTGCGGTATTTGGTCACTATCATAGCTATGATGTCCGTACCGCCGGTGCTGCCTCCCTGGGTAAAGATGATCGCCAGCCCCACTCCGCAGAGTCCTCCACCTATGAGGGCTGACATGAACTTCTCCTGGACAACGGCATCAGGGATAAGCGGCTGCAGCAAAGACAGCATCGCCGCTCCAAGCAAAATCCCGTAGATTGATTTGATTCCGAAGCCCGCCCCCAGTATTTTCAGGCCTATAATTATCAGCACAACGTTTATTGCGAAGTAGGTGTAACCCATCGGTATGCCGGTGGCGTAAAAGATGATTGCTGCAAGCCCCGAAACGCCACTGCCCGAGATCTGGTGAGGAAGCAGAAAGGCTGTCCATGCCACCGAGAATATCAGCAGGCCCAGGGCCATCAGGCCATAGGTCCTGATATTGTCCATTATTGTACGCATTGCCATTTGTGCCGTCTGTTAAACCGCGCAAAGGTAGATTGCAGAATTATATTTTGTAAGGCTTCTGTCTCAATTTCTCATACTAATGACCTAATTTTGACGCTGATTTCTTATACCCGACCAAGTAAGCAATGAAGAAAAAATTCGAGGTTGAAAATCCCGACCTCTCACTGAGTCCCTTTACGGGGATGACGAAGAGGCATTATATCGAACTGGCAAAGTACCTCCTGGAGAGGGCTTTCACCCATGTCAGCTCGTTCAGTGATCCGCTGACCTTCCCGATCGTTCCGGGGAAGAGTTACCCACAGGAGGGCTCGCCCGACTGGCGGTTCAGGTCGCTCGAGTTCGAGGCGCTGGAGAGAACCTTCACCCTTGCCGGGCCGCTCATCCATGTAGACCCTGACACGGAGATAAAAGGCATAAGGCTTCGCGATTACTACAGGCTCCATCTCTATAACGCTCTTACACCGGGGCACGCCAACTCCCTCCCGTTACCGGAAGATCTCCCTGACTCAACCTACCAGTTCACCTGCGAGTTCGGGGGTCTCTTCAAGACGCTCCTGCTGATGCCTGACACCCTGTGGTCAGCATATTCACAAAAGGAGAAGGACGAAATGGCTGTTGCCATATCCAAATGGGGCCACCACCGCACAACACAGAACAACTGGCGTATCTTCAACATAATGACCCTCTCCTTCCTGAAGAAACATGGTTACGAAATTGACGATGAAGCGCTGAAGAGCCATCTCCTGTGGGTAGCCTCCTACCATTCAGGCAACGGCTGGTACCTGGAGCAGACTTACAACTACTATTCAATAAGCCTCTTCATTGTCTACACCACAATATGGTGCAGGGCATTCGGTGATGAGTACTACCCTGAGATTGCGGCCGTCATCGAGCGTTCCGCGCAGAAGCTGATGGAGTCAATAACCTCATTCTTCGGCCGTGACGGATATGTCAACATGTGGTCAAGGAGCATCTGTTACCGTACATGGGTCTCCGGTGCCTTCCCGGTCGCCTTCATGCTGAAGGAGAAAGAGCTGATCGATCCCGGTTTTGCGCGCAGGCTCTGCTCGGGTTCGCTGCTGCAGTTCACCACCCGGGAGGACTTCTATTACAATGAGATCCCCAGCCTCGGCTTCTACGGCCGCAGGGAGTATATGATCCAGAACTACAGCTGCCCCGCCAGCCCCTTCATAATGTTTCTTCCTTTCATCTGCCTCGCCCTGCCGGACGAGTCTCCGTTCTGGACGGCACGTGAGAATGAGGGTTTCTGGCCGGAACTGAAAGAGCAAACACAGATAACAGTCCTTGAGAATCCCGGACTGGTGCTGGCCAATCATGGCATGACCGGCACATCCGAGATCATCCCGGGAAAGGTCTTTTACGATGATCCCAACTACTCAAAGCTGGTTTATAACACACATTTTCCCTGGGAGGATCATGATACCCGGGGAGGCACCTCCATGGAGTACAGCTTCAGGAGCCTTGACCCCAGGGACGTCAGAGGCGATGATATTAATTTCTACCTCACCGGGGCCACCCTGGGCAACACCACTGACAGGAGCCGGTTCTTCTCAACATCCCAAAGTATGGTCTTCAACGGTGTGCATGAAGGTGTGTTGTACCGGCAGGCGCTGATGAGAAGGCCGCCCAACAACGGGGTGGGCTATATAATCGACCTGGCTGATATCATCATTCCGGGAGGAGTGATACGGGTTGACCGGAGCCGGATGGCGTTCGAGCATGAGCTGACACTGGGTCACTTCGGTCTGCCACACATTGATGGCAAACCCGCTGAGGTACACAGCTTCGTAGAAGAGGGCAGGAAAGTGATTACCGCCTCAATAAAGGGGAGGCGGTTAGCCCTGATAACATATTCGGGGTGGGACAGTGTTGATACACTGACACATACAAACTATAATGCCGAGACTGATGATAGTACGGTGATTTTCGCAACCAGGAAGCGCACATCCCAAAATCCTCCCATGGAACTCATGATCTCCGTGCTTCTCCACCGGACTGACGACTGTGAATGGAGCCCTGAAGAGCTTGACCCGATAAAGGAGATCAGGATAATGGATGTGACTCCTCTCTTCTCTCCGCTTGGTGCAGAAGTTACCCTGAGGGACGGCACTCTCTACAAAATCTACTTCGAGGAGATTGACGGCAACCGCCGTACATGAGATGCGGCCCCGGAAGTGCCTCTCCTGAGAACCCGGAACGGCAACCGCCGTACATGAGGATCTACGCTGGCAAACAGGTTGCGAAGATAAGGGCATACAGCGCCCTGAAATCCTTCTCCCCGTCCCTCATCTGAACAGGTTCAGGCTGAGAAGTATCAGCGGGAGCGTTATAATGCTGAAAATGGTTGATATGAAGACATTTGCCGTAGCCGTGCCGTCATCCTCGCCAAGAATGTTAACCATGATTACAACATTGACCATGCATGGCATAGCTGCCTGCATCAGCATCACTGATACAACCTCCTTGCGGAGCACTCCGGGAAAAAGCATATTGAACAATATGAAAAGCCCGAGCAGCAGCAGCGGCACCAGAAGCAGCCTGTTGAACGAGAGAAGGTAGGCATTCCTGTTTCTGATCATCTTCTTGCCGTCGGCAAACCATATTACGGAGGCAATGAATATCATCGAGAGCCATGTGTTGGTCTTGCCCAGCGCCCCTACGGAATCAAGTACAAACTGCGGCAGCCTGACTGAGAAAAGGAACAGGACAAATCCGGTAAGTATAGCTATTGTATTGATATTGAGGATACTTCGCAGGCCGTCCTTAATACTGAATGACTTCCCGGGTGTGATTATGGCAACACCCAGGGTCCACATCAGGATATTGGAAACCAGGACAAACAGGCTGCCGTAGAGCAGTCCTTCCTGCCCGAACTGGGCCGAGATAACCGGCAATCCGAGGTAGATTATGTTACCCAGCATGCTGTGCAGGCGGAATATTGATGCATGGCCTCCTTCAATCCTGAAAATACGGGTGGTAAGCCAACCGGCGAAGAGCATGAATAGCATTGTCAGGGCGGCGAGAAGAAGTGTCTGAAGACTGTTTGCCAGGAGCCTGGGAGTGACCTCTATTGCGCTGAAACTTGTGAGCAGCATAGAGGGAAGAGTCACGTAGAAAATCAGCTTTGCAAGGAAATCCTTGGTGCCGGCGGTAATCACCTTGGCGCGGCAGGCAAGAAGGCCTATCACAACTACCGTTGCCAGGATGCCGATCTGCCGCAATATCAGGAGTGAAGTCATGGACAGGATGTGAGTGGTTAAGGTTTCATAAGGCTCCGGGAAGAGACCCAGCAAAGATAACGGGTAAAAAGCGAAACGAAGAAACCCGGAAAAACTTTCTCCTTGAAATAGTTTTGTTAAATTTGAGCGGCAACCTTTCCGGGCCATAAACAGGACCCTGAAAAACAGCAAAATTTTCCCATTGTCCCATGAAGATACTCATCATTGAAGACGAACCCAGGGTGGCCTCTTTTATCAAGAAAGGGCTGGAGGAAAAGGAGTATGAAACCATGGTGGCGTATGACGGACTCACCGGTGAACAGGCAGCCTTGCTCGAAGCGATAGACCTTGTTATCCTCGACCTTATCCTTCCCGGTAAAGGGGGAATTGATGTCTGCCGTGCAGTTAAGGAGAAGAAGCCAGACCTTCCTATACTCATGCTGACGGCCATGAGTACAACCGTTGACAAAGTCAAGGGCTTCGATGCCGGTGCTGATGACTACCTCGTCAAACCCTTTGACTTTCCCGAATTGCTGGCCCGCATCAGATCGCTCCTAAAGAGACGGATCACCTCCAGGCAACAGCCCGAATCGCTTCGCGTAGCCAACCTTGAACTGGATCTGAGAAGAAAGGTCGCAATCCGCGGCAGCCATACCATAGAGCTGACTGCCAAAGAGTTCGCTTTGCTGGAATATTTTATGCGCAACAGCGGGCGGGTACTGTCCCGGTCAGACATATCCGAACAGGTCTGGGATATCGCCTATGACACCGGGACGAACATCGTGGAGGTATATGTCAACATCCTCAGAAAAAAGATTGACAGGGACTTCGAGCCGAAGCTCATACATACGAGAATTGGATTAGGATATATTTTCACTGATTCCTGAATGAAGATTAGGCAAAAACTGACGCTTCAGTTCTTCCTGATGGCCAGCGTAATGCTGCTGCTCTTCTCGCTGGCGGTATATATCGCCTCAGCCACCTACAGGCGTGACGATTTCTACCAGCGCCTCGAAAGCAGGGCTATCAGCACCGCCAGACTCCTCATTGAGGTTGATGAGATCGACACTGATCTTCTTACAAAGATCGAAGAAGACAACCCGGTTTCTCTCCCTGATGAGAAGATCATTATCTTCAATTACAAGAATGAGATTCTCTATTCTACTGATACCAGGAACGTAATTATCTACGATGATGACCTGCTGACAAGGATCAGGACATCAGGTGTGGTACGAACCACCAGCGGGCGTTATGAGCTGTTGGGGATACTGTTCCCCGAGGAGTTCAACCGGTTTGTTGTACTGAGCGCCGCACGCGACATATACGGGTTTGATAAGATGAAGAATCTGAGGATGATATTGTTGCTTCTGACCAGTCTCTTCCTGCTGCTCTTCTACCCGGCCAGCTGGCTCTTTGCTGCCAGGTCGCTCTCACCCATCTCAAAGGTTGTGGACCGTGTAGAGGAGATATCCATTACAAGTCTGGACCTGAGGGTGGACGAGGGCAATGGCAAGGATGAGCTTGCTCATCTGGCCCAGACCTTCAATCGGATGCTTGAACGTCTGGAGACAGCCTTCGAAGTACAGAAAGATTTTATCTCCAATGCCTCACACGAGCTGCGCACACCGCTCACTGCCATTACAGGGCAGCTTGAGGTACTGCTGATGAAGGAACGGCCTGTAAAGGAATACCAGGAGGCGACCGAGGCAGTACTCGAAGACATCCGCAAGCTTAACCGCCTGCTTGACAGGCTGCTGCTGATGGCTCATGCAAGCTCCGAAGGAGCTACCGCAGGCTTCAGCGATGTACGCATCGATGAAATACTGTGGCAGGCAAGAGAGGAGATTATCAAACACGACAGGGGATACACGGTGAACATCGCTCTCGACGAAACCATCTCTGACATCGAAAACCTGACAATTCGCGGGGATGAGCACCTGTTGATGTCGGCCATCATCAACATCATGGAGAACGGATGCAAGTACTCTCCCGACAAAACCGTCAGAATATATCTGACACATGACAGCGGTAACGTCCTGGTACGATTCAGCGACAACGGCCCGGGAATAGCCGAAGACGAGAAGGAGCGCATTTTTGAATCTTTTTACCGCAGTAAACTGACATCCTCAGTCAGGGGCCACGGCATTGGACTCTCGCTGGCAAAGAAGATCATAGATATTCACCGTGGTGAGATCAGCGTAGCATCAACACCAGGGGAGGGCACTACAATCACTCTCTCCCTCCCTGCTGAGAAATTCAGTACCAGTCTGAACCGGAATTAATACTCAATTCAACTATTCCTGAGATTCGCTGCTGTCAGGCAGCAGGCTTGTCCTTCCTGGTGTGGAAATAGGTGAGCCCGTTGATCTCGGTCATACCCACCATCTCGAGACCGTTCTCCTTCAACAGGTTGGTAACGCTCTTCCTGGTCAGGTACCGGTTGGTCCTTGAGTCAATGAAGCTGTACATCCTGTTGATGAACGGAATCCTTGATTCGATGCCGTTCTCGTAAGCCTCGGTCCGCTCTGACTGTTGCTTCGGAAGGTTACCGTATTTGTCATTCACTCCGCTCTGTGACCGGTTGTCAATGAAACAGCCTATAAAATTGCTTTCTGAAGGAAGAAGACCAGTGATCTGCTTGAGAAAATCCCTTATCTCCCTTATGTGGTTAAGCTGCCTCAGGGTAATAACAGTTCTGATACCGTTCATGTCATCAGCATCATAAAAATAATGGCGGGATGAGGGGATGACAAGCACGCCCGATTCCTTGATCAGGCCCTTACGGTCAAGGTAATCAATCAGACTCTGACGGACCTCGATATCAAGCTCATCAAAGAGGTGAATAAGGCCGCTGTCCCTTAACGACAGCCTCCTCGGACTCACCTTTATGACGGGCTGATCCGATATAGTGTCCCTGTTCAGTCCGATAGTTCCTTTTTCCATTTGTTAAGTCAGATGCCTTATCCTAATCAATTATTGTGCCACCAATGTTAAACAGTTACCTTTTTGAAGGATTTTCATGCCAAAGTTATTGACTCGTCCTTACAACAACCAAACAATTTTGATGTTCACCGGTCACCCTTTGACCAACGGAACAATTAGTGAGACAACCATTGAAACTGCCGGGTCGAAACCTGCAAAATCCATTTTTCGCAGGAGGTCCTGCCTCTGGAGAGAGAATATTATTTTTACATCAGAATTGAGTTTTATTCTGCATTTTTGAAATTCATTATTATACACGGAGGAGATAATCAGGTAAATGAAGAAGGGATGGAAGATATCGATAGTAGCAGCTGCCGTGGTCATTTTCATACCGCTCTTCTTTGTCAGTTCAGTCTACGCCGGACTTTTCGGGCATCTGCCCGGGAAAAAGGAGTTGCAGAATTTCAGGAATTCCACGGCATCGCTGGTCCTCTCATCTGAAGGGGAGCTGATTGGCAAGTTCTATTCCGAAAACCGTACTGACATTACCCTGGACCAGGTTCCGGATCATGTGATCCACGCGCTGGTGGCCACGGAAGATGTCCGTTTCTATGATCACTCCGGGGTTGATACCAGGAGCCTTGTCAGGGTCCTGTTCAAAACGATTCTTTTCAATGACCGCAGCGCCGGAGGAGGCAGCACCATCACCCAGCAGCTGGCAAAAAACATGTATGGAAGGAGGGATTACCTCGTTCTGTCCGTCTTCCTGAACAAGACCCGCGAGGCTCTTCTCGCAGGGCGAATTGAAAAGGTTTTCACCAAGGATGAGATACTGACCCTCTATCTGAACACCGTCTCTTTCGGGGAGAATCTCTTTGGCATCGAAGCTGCCGCACAGAGATACTTCAGCTGCCATACCTCTGACCTTAAGAGGGAGGAGGCAGCCCTGCTCATAGGGATGCTCAAGGCGAACACTTCCTTCAATCCGCGCCTTTATCCCGACAACGCCGTCAGGAGGAGGAATGTGGTGATCGGGCAGATGGAGAAGTACGGTTACCTCAACAAGTCGATGGCCGATTCGATCAGCGCCTTGCCGTTGAAACTGAATTACAATAAAACAGATATGGCCGGTCCGGCTGACTACTTTCTTGTACGTGTGAGGGCAGAGACTGACCGTATTCTGAAGGAGGTTACCGGCTATCGCGGCAAAGCCTGGGATATAGAGCGTGACGGACTTGTCATCACCACCACGCTCAGCATGCCCCTGCAACTCGCTGCCGGTGAGGCTTTTAAAACCCATCTCGCAAGGATGCAGAAGCGGCTTGACGATCAATACAACACTTCCTCGGGCCGCAGGGCACTGAAGGAGATACCTGACAGCCTGAGGAAGATGATGACCACTCTGCATGCCGGGTTGCTCGCCATCGATCCGTTCACCGGCGCAGTGATGGCATGGGCGGGTGGCATCGACTTTAAAACACAGCCGTATGACCAGATACTGGCCAGGCGGCAACTGGCATCAGTATTCAAACCATTCATCTTCGCCGCTGCACTCGAAGACGGTATTGAACCCTGCCGCTACCTTGACAATGATTCCGTAACTCTCTCCGGATTCAACAACTGGAGCCCGGAGAACTACAACCACTCGTACGGAGGCAAGTATTCACTGGCCGGCGCCCTGGCACAGTCTATGAACATACCAACCTTCAGCCTCTTCCTGCAGATAGGGTTTGACAAGGTTGACCGACTCTGGAGGGATATGGGTTTCACCTATCAGCTTGAGGATATGCCTTCACTGGCAATGGGTACGGCGGAAGCCAGCATCCTGGAGGTGGCGCTCGCCTATGCCTCCTTCGCCAACGGCGGAGAAAAAATCTCACCTTATATGGTTGAATCAGTCAGTGCTCCTGACGGAAGAATAATATGGCAGTATGCACCGCCGCACCGCCGCGACAGGATCCTGTCCGAACAGTCAGCAACCCTGATGGCAGCAATGCTTCAGAAAGCCATCAGGGAGGGCACCGGCGCCGCTGTACACAGCGTCTACGGCGTTAATATCCCACTGGCAGGGAAAACGGGCACCTCACAGAACTATGCCGATGCCTGGTTCGCCGCCTTCAATCCCGGAATAGTTATAGTCAGCAGGGTTGGCGCCTCAACACCCTCAATCCATTTCAACAACGGCAGTTATGGCTCCGGAAGTGCACTGGCATTACCACTGGTGGCACTGACACTCAGAAAAGTCGAGAAAGAGAAGGAACTGATGATGAGAATAAACATTCCTTTCGAACCTCTGACACCCGAACTGGCTATGGCGCTGGAATGTCCCGACTTCAGGGATAAAACATTCTTTGACAGGCTCTTCGATATCTTCAAGGAAAAGGAAATCGACTACAGTGAGGCAGGCAGGAGGAGGCGTATTATCCGCGGCCGGATCTTCAGACGGTGAAATTTCATCAAAACTTCATAGTCCCCAGCCTATTTTCGCCGGAGAAGTTCAAACCGTAAAACAACGAGATGATGAAAAAGAGATTAACTGTATTGATTACTGCCGCATTGATTCTGATAGCGGGAGCATGCAACGAGATAAAGAACGGAGATGACCAGGGAAGGGTTGTACTGAAGGTCACAGACGCCCCGTTTGACATCAGTAACATCGAATCAGCACTGGTGACTATTACCAGGATTGAGCTCAAAAAAGTAGGTGATGGCATAAGCGACGGCAGCCCCTTTATCACCCTTTCAGAGGATACGATTACCATTGACCTTATCGACCTGAGGAACGGCGTTACCGAGACCCTTCTCGATTTGGAGATACCCACCGGATCATATAACATGGTAAGACTTTATGTGGATGAGGCGGGGCTTAAGCTGAAGGATTCCGATGAGATACACAGGGTAAAGGTGCCAAGCGGCAGCCAGACGGGAATTAAAATCTTCCTCAGCCCGGCGCTTGAGGTATCAGAGGGTAATCTCTCTGAGATCCTTCTTGATGTTGATCTTTCAAGGTCATTTATTCTGAGAGGCAACATGGATCACAACAACGGGTTTATATTCAAGCCTGTGATAAGAGCAGCCAATATGGCAAAGGCAGGATGTGTGAGAGGTTTTGTCACCGACACTGCCGGTGTGAAAATAACCGAAGCAAGCGTCTGGATAGAGAAGGATACGGTACTGGCAACCGCCTTTACTGACACACTTGGATTCTACGCAATAATTGGAATCCCGGCCGGAGAATACTCTGTTTCCGCCACAAAAGAGGGCTATGACACTGTCAGTTTTGACGGGGTTGATATCATAGCCGGGAATAAAACCCCGCTCGATTTTGAGCTGACGAAAAAGTAAACGTCTGATTGAGTTCAATATGGCTTAAATAAAAGCCGTGCCGCCTCCGGTACGGCTTTTGTTTTTTGTATTTTAATTACTAAATTTGAATGTCGTGCTTTAGGAATTTGCAGGAAATTCCATCCCGGCCATTATGGAACAAAATATCAAGAAGAGATGAAAAAAAGAAGCGTACTGATGTTTGCTGCAATCTTTTCAGTTGCACTGGCAGCAGTAATTTCCTGTGCGGTCAACCCGGTCACCGGCAAGAAGCAGATCATGCTTATGTCAGAAGCCCAGGAGATACAGCTGGGATTATCCTATCACCCCCAGGTGATGGCAACTTTCGGAGAGTATGCTGATCCCGCGTTGCAGGCGTTCGTCCAGGCAAAAGGTACGGAGATGGGGAAACTCTCTCACCGGCCTAACCTGGAATATCATGTCAGGGTGGTTGATTCACCGGTAGTGAATGCCTTTGCTGTTCCGGGAGGCTACATTTATCTTACAAGGGGCATTATGGCCAACCTCAATAATGAGGCTGAATTTATGGGTGTCCTAGGTCACGAAATGGGTCACATAGCAGCCCGCCACTCCGTAAGCCAGCAGACCAAGCAGCAGCTTGGCAACCTGCTTCTCATCGGAGGGATGATTGCTTCAGAGAAGTTCGCCAACTATGCCGAGGCTGCCATGCAGGGAATGCAGCTGTTGTTCCTCAGCTTCAGCCGCGACGATGAACGCCAGGCTGATCAGCTCGGCGTTGAGTATGCATCCAGGACAGGATATGACGCATCCAAAATGGCTGATTTTTACAAGGTACTCATCAAGATGAATCTCTCTGAAGCTGAGGGAGGCGTTCCAACATTCCTCTCCACCCATCCCGATCCGGGTGACCGCTACAATGCGGTTCTGAGGGATTCAAAACTCTGGCAGGACAGTCTCGGGCTGCCCTCCTACAAGGTAAACGCCGACCCTTATCTTCAGATGATCAACGGAATGATCTACGGAGAAGATCCCAAGCAGGGATATACATTGGATAATACCTTCTATCATCCCGAGATGAAGTTCAAGTTCTCCTATCCCCTCGGGTGGAAACTCACCAATGCCCCTACACAGGTCACCGTTCAGCCTTCCGACAGCAAAGCGCTTATGCTCTTCACCCTCTCCAACCAGAAATCTCTTGAGTCAGCCGTTGACAGCACAATGGCAATGTACGGCCTGACACTCCAGAGAGCTGAGAGCAGGACAGTCAACGGGTTGCCGGCAATTGTCACCCTCTCCAAACAACAGGCACAGGACCAGTCAACCGGCACCACGAGCTCCAATGCCGTCATCTCCTACTTCGTTGAGTACGGTGGCCTGATTTATCTTTTTCACGGTGTCTCCTCCGAAGCTGACTTTGCAAATTATGCTCCTGCGATGGAGGCATCAATGAAAACCTTTGCAAAACTCACCGACCTTTCAAGGATCAATGTCAAGCCGAAAAGAGTATACGTTAAGAAGGTACAACGTGCCGGGACACTCGCCAGTGCACTCAGCTATTACAATATGCCTCAGTCCATGATGGAGGAACTGGCACTGCTGAACAATATCGAACTCAATAAGCCGGTTCCGGCAGGGAAATATATTAAAATTGTATCTGAATAAACTGACTCAAATTGGCAGACCAGACCTACGGAAAATCAGGCTACAGAGCCTGGATGGACAAAAACGGGCTCTACCTGAAATACGGTATCATTGCAGTATTGGCGCTAATCCTGCTTGCCACCACCCTGTTTCAGATCCAGCCTGAGGAGGTTGGGATAATCACACGCTTCGGGAAATATGTCAGAAAGGTTGAGTCAGGTCTCAACATGAAAGTCCCGATAATTGAGAAACTCTACAAGGTAGCCGTCGAGCGGCAGCAGAAGGAGGAGTTCGGATTCCGTACCATGGCACCCGGCATAAGGTCAGAGTACACCAAGGAAGGTACCGTTGACGAGTCGCTCATGCTGACTGGTGACCTCAACCTTGCCGATGTGGAATGGGTGGTGCAATACAGGATTGAAGATCCCTACAGCTTTCTCTTCAGGGTCAGGGAGCCTGTGGTTGCACTCCGTGATATCTCGGAGGCTTCAATGCGCGAGATTGTTGGCGACCGGACAGTAAACGAGGTCCTGACCGTGGGAAGGGCAGAGATAGCTTCCAGCGTCCAGCAGAAGATACAGGAACTGTGCGCGGAGTACTCCCTCGGAATAAGGATTGAACAGGTGGTGCTGCAGGATGTCAATCCTCCTGATCCGGTAAAGGATGCTTTCAATGATGTCAACCAGGCACAGCAGGAGCGTGAGACCCTTATCAACCAGGCCCGTTCGGAATATAACAAGGTTGTACCCAGGGCAAAGGGGCAGGCTGAAGAGACGATACAGCGTGCTGAAGGATATGCCGCCGAGAGAGTAAATAACGCTCTCGGAGAAGCATCCCGCTTCAACGCACTTTACCTCGAATATATCAAGGCTCCCGAAGTAACCAAACGACGGATATACCTCGAGACAATGGAGGAGATCCTGCCACGCGCCGGAAACAAGATCATAACTGACGAGAGCGGCAATAACCTGTTGCCTCTGCTTCAGATGCAGCTAACACCAAAGAAGTAAACCATGCGCACAAATAACACAAAACTGATAGTAATGATCTCCGTGCTCCTGGTGACGCTTCTGCTCATACTTGAGTGCGTGTTCAAAGTGAAGGAAACCGAACAGGTGGTTGTTACACAGTTCGGAAAACCGGTCGGAGATGCGAAAGTCACTCCCGGCCTCAAGCTCAAGATGCCCTTCATCCAGCGTACCAACTACTTTGAAAAGAGATACATGGAATGGGACGGTGATCCCAACCAGGTGCCTACCAAGGATAAGAAGTTCATCTTTGTGGACACATATGCCCGGTGGCAGATTACCGATCCCCTTCAGTTCTTCAAGCGACTGACCGACGAGAGAGGTGCACAGTCAAGGCTGGCAGATATCCTTGACGGTGAAACCCGCGATCATATTGCGAATCATAACCTTGAAGAGATAGTAAGATCTGTCAACAGGACCCCCGTTTCATCAGGCCTGATAGGCGAAGAGACCGGAGACTCCCTGAATAATATCATTACCGGAAGACAGAAGATTGAGGATATGATTCTGATCTCAGCCAATGACAAGGCGAAGGATCTTGGTATAGTTATTCTTGACGTGCGGATCAAGCGACTGAATTACGTGGAAGAGGTAAGAACGCAGATCTATGAGCGAATGAAGAGCGAGCGCTACCGCATAGCCGAGAGGTTCAGGTCGGAAGGCCAGGGAGAAGCCTCTAAGATCAATGGTGAGAAGGAACGCGACCTGAAGACTATCCAGTCAGAGGCATACCGTAAGGCTGAAGAGATACGCGGAAAGGCCGACGCAAGGGCAGCTGCAATATACGCAGGAGCATACGACCAGTCAGCTGCCGCCCGCAGCCTCTACGGTTTCATGAAGTCAATGGAGACCTTCAGGCTGACATTCGATTCAACCACCACCATCATACTGTCTACTGACAGTGATCTTTACAGGTATCTGACCGGATTCAATCACTGAGCCCGGACTTCCCTGATCCGGGAAAAGGCATGATTAAATAGAAAAGGCCGCAGTCCGAAGAGTGCAGCCCTGATTATTATTCTACATGACGTTCCGGGTTAACCCCTGTCAGGAAAGAACCTGCGCCACCAGAAATATTTTCTTATTCTTGCCATAACTCAATTGCGTGCAAATATGCAAACAATTTTCCTTATGGATTATTGTGTCTGCCTCTATTTTTTCAAAAGGTCACGTATCTCTTTCAGCAGAACAACCTCATCACTCGGGGGCGGAGGAGCGGCAGGAGCTGCTTCTTCCTTCTTCTTCAGGCTGTTCATAGCCTTGATGACGAAGAAGATGCAAAGGGCAACAATAAGAAAGTCAATTATATTCTGGATGAAAGAGCCGTAATTAATAGCAACCTCGCTTACTGCAGGCTGAATCACCGTGGCCCCGTCCATCACTGCGTCCTGTCCTTTTTGCAGAATTGCTTTCAGGTTTGTGAAATCAACCTTACCCAACAGCATGCCAAGTGGCGGCATAAGTACGTCATTCACCAGGGAGGTGATGATCTTGCCGAATGCCCCGCCAATGATGATACCAACGGCCATGTCAAGCATGTTGCCCTTGACGGCAAACTCCTTGAATTCTTTTACTATTCCCATAATCTGTAAGTGTTTAAGTTAGAAATCCAACCAGGTAAATGATTACCAAATATACGAAAATGTAATATATAAATATTTTAGAGTGCAGGATTCCGTATTGCCTTCTAAAGTTCTCCAGAACCGATATTTTTTATTACCTTACAAATTATTAAACAAAAACGTTTGGCAACCGTTTATCTTATTAGATACTAATCCATTAAAAATCAAACACATGGCATTACTGAAAGTAATTGAAGTTCTTGCATCATCCCCGGTCAGCTGGGAAGATGCTGCAGCCTCCGCCGTCAAGACGGCAGGGAAGACAGTCAAGGAGATACGTTCCGTATACGTGAAGGATCAGAGCGCAGTAGTGATCAAAAACAAGATCACGGAATACCGTTTAAATATGAAAATTACGTTTGAAGTAGTCTAAAAACCAAAACAACATGGGACTTATTTCTTTTATTAAAAATGCAGGCGCAAAGATTTTCAAATCCGACGAGAGACGCGAAGAGGAAAAAGCCAGTCTCATTCTTGAGCACATAAAAAAGTTCGGGTTTGATGTGAGCAAAATCAGCGTGGCTGTTGATGATGAAAAGGTAATCCTGAAAGGATCTGTTGATACACAGGCCAACAAGAACAAGATCATCGTTACCGCCGGCAACGTTGAAGGCATATCAATGGTTGAGGATCACCTGCTGGTGACAGTTCCTGAACCTGTTGCACCACCCGAACCGGAGAAGCAGTTCTACACGGTCAAGAAGGGTGACTACCTTTCAAAGATCGCCAGGGAGGTTTACGGTGACGCAAAGAAATATCCGGTAATCTTTGAAGCCAACAAACCCATGCTCAAGGATCCGGATCTTATCTATCCCGGGCAGGTCCTTGTAATTCCTCCCATCAAATAGGAAACGGTGATTTGTTCCGGATGGCAATAACCGGCCATGCCGGTTACCGGATTCAACCTTATTTCCGTAGCGACGGGTCTGAGACCCGTCGCTACTGTTTTTAAAATACAACAATCGAACAAATTTCATGTTATATTTGCAGCCGTGAAGAGAATTCGCACCATATCACCCGTTATCTCACTCTTCCTGATCACGCTCATGCTGGCGGGTAGTTTCGGCTTTACCCTTATTCATCACACATGTTTCCATTGCGGTACTGATGAGACAATAGCAACCCTGACCGGTGACCCGATAGGGGATAACTGCTGCGGACACCATAAAGGCGCTGCCTGCAGCCACGGGGAGTGTGACGTGCTTCATCAGCACAGTACCTCCGAGATGATACTCTCCGACGACTGCTGCACTCATGAGACGGAGAGGATCATGACCGACGAACTGGTTCGTTCCGAGGTGCAGAATGAGATAATACCCTACTTTGTCGCAGCTACGGTAGTCGCCGTCATAGGTGACCAACCGGTCAGAGAAATACATTCCTTTGCTTCTGACAAACCGGCTTACCGCGGACGTGACCTGACAACCATTCTTTGCAGGCTGCAATCCTGATTTTTTCATAGGGACACAACATAACCGGGTTAAGGACTCTTATCCGACACCTCTGATTATGTTGTAACTGTTGTGCGCTGGCTCCGGGCAAACACCCCGAGGCAGACACAGGCATTCAATAATCATTTAATTTATTCCCTATGAAACATCTGATAATAATACTGATACTGGTTCTCGCTCCTTCCATCGCCTTTTCACAGGGGCGCATTGAAGGCAAGATCATGGTTGCAGGCGAGGAGGGTTCAGGCGGCACTGAGATCCTTCCCGGAGCAAACGTATTCTGGGCGGGAACCACCACCGGCACATCCGCCAATGCTGCCGGATATTTTACACTCAAAAGAGCCAGGGGGCACAACCTTCTCGTGGCCAGCTTTGTCGGCTATAACACCGATACTGTCACAATTGACCCTGATACCGAATACATCGAGATCTTCCTTAAAGAGAGCAGCATGATTGGAGAAGTCACTGTAATCGGCCGTGCCACAGGAGCACATATAGACCGGGATGCAACAATCGCCACAGTGAAAATAACGGCTGCCGAGCTGTGCAAGGCCGCCTGCTGCAACCTTTCGGAAAGTTTTGTCACCAACCCCTCCGTCGACGTCAACTACGCTGACGCCGCCACCGGGGCCAAGCAAATCCAGCTCCTGGGACTTGCCGGATCATACGTACAGATACTTACCGAAAACATACCGTCCATGTACGGTCTGGGAGCAGCATACGGCCTCAGCTATGTTCCAGGCCCCTGGATGGAGTCAATCCAGGTATCCAAGGGAACCTCCTCGGTTCGCAACGGCAACGAGTCAATCACCGGACAGATCAACGTCGAGTACAAGAAACCCGCCACCAGCGAGATAGTCTTTGTGAACGGCTTTGTGAGCGATGCCGGCAAGATAGAGACCAACGCAAACACCTCGGTAAGGCTCAATGACTACTGGAGCACGATGATACTGGGACATGGCGAGACACAGTCGGGCGCCAGTGATCATAACCACGACGGGTTCCGCGATGAGCCGGACGTGAGGCAGTACAGTTTTATGAACCGCTGGGATTACCTGAGCAATAACCTCACCTTCCGCGCCGGTATAAAATACATGCAGGAAGAGCGGATCGGGGGCGAGTTCGATTATGACCGCAATGACAATAACACATGGGACAGCGGCTACGGGATAAACATCGGAACGGAGAGGGCCGAAGCCTTCACCAAGCTCGGTGGCGTTTTCGGCCCCTCAGACAAGATGTCTGTCGGCTGGATCCAGAGCATGACCTTCCATGACATGAAATCATGGCTGGGATTCAATAAGTATGACGCTACCCAGAGGAGCTATTACACAAACCTGCTTTACCAGTACTTCCCGGCAAAGAAGCACACCGTTGACGCGGGTGTCAGCTACCGCTATGACCATTATGATGAACTACAGGCCATATACAGACCCCTTATCGGAGAGACGGTTGCGGGCCTTGATGCGGAGACCGTTGAGTCAGTACCCGGAGTCTTCCTTCAGTACACATACACTGATTCAGCGAAGGTGACCCTCCTGGCAGGGGTTCGTTATGACTTCTACAGTAATCATGGGGCACAGTTCACTCCCCGTGTTCACCTGCGCTATGAGATCCTTCCGAAGGTGACCCTCAGGGCATCAGCCGGCAAGGGATTCAGAACAGTGCATGTCCTGGCTGAAAACATGTATTTCCTGGCCAGCAGCAGGGAGATGGTCATCGCCGGTGACCTTGATATCGAAGAGGCATGGAATGCAGGTATCAACCTGACGGGTTACATCCCCTTGGGCGGATGCGAACTGCGGCTGACAGGCGAGGCATACCGCACCAGCTTCATAAAGCAGATAGTGACAGACTTCGATACGGATGTTGACCGGGTGCTGTTCTATAACCTCGACGGGAGGTCATGGTCAAATGTATTCCAGCTTGAGGCACAGATGCAGCCCGTGACCGGACTTGATATCACTGCTGCCTGGAGATGGAACGATGTATGGCAGACCATCGGAGGAGAGCTTCGCGAAAAGCCTCTTGCCTCACGCTACAAGGGACTGCTGACAGCCTCATATACAACCAGGATGAGAAAATGGCAGGTGGACTATACCCTGCAGTACAACGGTCCCGGCAGGATACCCTCAACCATGGCCAATCCGGAGCCTTACAGGAGGCATGAAAGCTTTAGCGCCTACCCGGTAATGAATGCCCAGGTGACAAAGTACTTCAGAAAATGGAGCATCTATATAGGCGCAGAGAACATAACCGGTTCGAGACAGCATGATGCTCTCATTGCACCGGGAGATCCTTTTGGCCCTTATTTTGACGGGGCCATGATATGGGGCCCGGTACACGGCAGGAAACTCTATGCAGGATTCAGGTTCGCACTGGACCGCCCACAGAATTGAAACACAAATTTCTAAACCAATACAATGAAAAAGAACTGTTTATTTACCGCACTTCTTCTGCTTATGGTCACCTCGGTGACACTGAATGCACAGGAGAAAAATAAAAAGGAACTTCAGACGGTCAGATTTGAAACCAGCATCGATTGTGAGAACTGTGTAAACACAATCATGAAGAATATCCCGTTTATCAAGGGAGTCAAGGATGTAAAATGCGATCTCAGCACAAAGGAAGTCGCCGTTCAGTACCAGGATGGGAAGACCACCCCTGAACTGCTTAAGAGAGCAATCGAGAAACTGGGATACACCGCGAAAGAGGCTACAGAAAAGAAAAAAGAAGAGGGGACACAGCAGGAAAACCGGCAGTAAAGCTTTACTTTTGGGTATCAACAGAAAATCCGTAACCTGTAACAGATACCCTATGAAACTCTTCTCTCTTTACCCGATTATTGCAGCTTTGACTCTCCTGTTCCTGACAGTAGCATGTAATAACCCGGCACCTGCCGATTCTTCTCTGCCCCGCAGTTCTCCGGAGGCCGAAGGGGTATCGTCTGAAGAGTTGCTGATTTTTCTTGATTCAGCTGCAGCCGGCAGGCACGAGTTCCACAGCATAATGATTCTCCGTCACGGGAAGGTGATTGCTGAGGGATGGTGGAATCCTTACAGTCCGGAGCTGAGGCACACCCTTTACTCGGTCAGCAAAAGTTTCACCTCCACTGCCGTTGGCTTCGCTGTTACGGAAAAACTGCTCAGCGTTGACGACAAAGTAGTGTCATTCTTTCCTGATCAGCTTCCGGATTCGGTGTCACCCTTTCTGGCAGACATGACGGTAAGGGATCTTCTGACAATGACCGCAGGTCAGGATCCCGATCCGTCCAATGTGATTACCTCCTCGGGGGGCAACTGGGTATCGGCATTTCTCAGCCTTCCTGTAGTAAACGATCCGGGAAGCAAGTTCCTGTACAATTCAATGGCCACATTCATGCTGTCAGCCATAGTGCAGAAGGTGACCGGAGAAAAGGTGGAGGATTACCTGCAGCCACGTCTTTTTGAACCGCTTGGTATTGAGGGGATAGACTGGGAATCGAGTCCTGAAGGCATTAACGCCGGCGGATGGGGTCTGCGGGTGAAAACCGAGGATATGGCCAAATTCGGACTGCTGTACCTGCAGAAGGGAATGTGGAACGGTAAACAGATAATCCCGGCAGCCTGGGTAGAGGAAGCCACCTCGTTCAAGATTGACCAGGCGCCGGATGCCACACCGGAGATAAGAGCCGGCAACGACTGGGTGCAGGGATACTGCTACCAGTTCTGGCGCAGCCGTTACAACAGCTACAGGGCTGACGGCGCCTTTGGCCAGTACATAATGGTAATACCTGAGAAGGATGCCGTGGTTGCCATTACTTCTGAATCACCTGACATGCAGGACGTGATGAACATGGTCTGGAAGTACATCCTCCCTGCAATGAAAGAGGAAGCGCTGCCGGAAAACCGGTCAGCAGCAGAAGAGCTGAAGACAAGACTTGCCTCTCTGGCATTGCCGGTCCCGGCAAAAACGGAAGACTCTCCAATCGCCGGAACAATCCGGAACAAGAGATTCCTGCTGGAGGAGAACAACCTGAAACTCAAATATCTCACACTTGATTTTGCGGGAGACAGCTGCAGTCTGTCACTCGGAAACGGCGAGACCGTACGCACTATACCCTTTGGCAGAGGTGAGTGGATCACCTCCATGACGGAAATGGCGGGACCGGGCATACTCCGCAGGCCGGGTGCCTCATCCTCAAACCTGGTGGCCGGAGCCTTCAGCTGGGATGATGATTCCACCCTGGTGCTTATACTCAGATATATCGAGAGCCCTCATCACTTAAAGATTACCTGCACTTTCGAAGGTGATACGGCTGAGGTGAGGATCAGGCAGAGCACGCCGCCCGGTTATGACCTGCCAGTGCTGACAGGAGTGATGGCCAGGTAAGGAAATTCCAGCCTGCTACAGTTGTTCCTGTCAGTTCCCTGATTACCACCGAGGCACAGACAATGCCGAACGCCGCGCTTTGGGGAATTGCTATGGTTGTCCGCTTCTAAATGGAGAGCTCCCTCATATCCTGAAAGAGATTACATATTACATGATTATGATAGTGTCCAAATCAGAATTGATAGTTCAGTTTACTTCGGGTGCATAGTGGATATACTAATTGGGTTTCATTTTAAGGATAAAGAATCCAAGTATCATGTAATGAATATTAATATACACGATACTGTCGAAACCGAGGATGGTTTTAATATGAGATTCAATTGGCCAGCTGATACATTTAATTTGAAATGATATACTAACTTGAACCAGCTAGTTTAGTCACAACAATCAAAGGATACTCACCTATCTTACCCCAAAATTGAGGATGCTTTTCTTCGGAACTTGAAAGTAGTTTAAGTATGGCGCCTCCAAAAAGCTTTTTATGAACATAAAGATTCAAAAAGTATTTATTCACACTTCGCCAGGAGTATATCTCTATGCTCTTACCATCGCTTGCCCATTTTTTAAACCAGGTGAGGGAATGAGAATAAAAATACAAATGTGATTTTGGCTTAAAAATTCCTGCGTAAAGTTTCCCGGCTAAATGACGGGAAATGCGATAAACTTGAATAGGGAAAATAGCGATATTCATAAATAAACTTCTATAGAACAGGCTGTACACAATCACGATTTTGGCACTTTCTCTCGCAGTACGACATAATTCATCGAGTGCAGTTTTTTGTTCCTCCTTATGTATATGAAACAATGTATGCTGGCAAAGCACCGCATCACATAAATTAGTTTTCAGTGGAATGCTCTTGATATCTCCACAGATATAGATGCTCTTTTTGGAACCCAAATTTCTCCGGGCCATACGGAGTGCATTAATCGAAATATCAATGCAGATTCTCGTTTCAAAGTTGTCCGATAGCTCAATATACTCTTTTAATCCAACGGGACCAGAGGCGATATCAAGAAGGTACTTGCCTTTATCCCCTAGGTACCTTTTAGCTCGTAACAGGCTCTGAGAGATATATGCATGTGACACATCCCTGAAATCCAACCATTTGCTTGTGTCATTATATCTCTCTATATTATCAACACATTCGAAGTCTATAGAATTATAATAATTGTAAACTCTTTGGCTTTCTCCAAGGCGTTTAGATAATAATTCGTCTCTCCCCTTACCAATGTATAACGCATAGTCTTGAGTTAAAAGCGGGATATCATCAATAATTGGGTAGAAATATGTTTTCGATTGGTTAGTCAATCCTGAGTGAATCAAACCTTTATAAATCTCAGGAATGACAATTAATACTTCCTCAAATTTTCTTTCATCCGCAAAATATAAATCTTCACCTGTAAGAGGACAGCGCAATATGGAAATATCAAAGTTCATAAAACCAGTTAACTATAAATATAAACGATCTAAGATTCATAGAAGTGTAATACCCTCTTGAATTTAACCCGTTGAATACTTCACTTTTGATATATTCCGAAAACACAATCGCTTCTTCCTGTTTCCGCAATATAATTGTTCTCCTGTTCAAATAGGGAGCAAAGTAATGATTTTGTTTCCTCATTGTCGGAAAGAAAGTTATGCGAAATATCTTTTAAGAGCAGATGCAGAATATCCCATCCGACCTTTTTCTCTTCAATTGGCTTTAAATATCTGTGGATAACAGGTAAAATCTGCTGTGACTCCACAGCTTCAGAAGGATCAACAAGATACATTCTTAACAGGCCAGGTCTGTAAATTCTTTCCTTTATTGTCGTACCGTTTGATCTGGTCTTGTACTTATCCGGGATCTTTCTTAATAACCTGTTTGCATAATCCAGCTGTTCTATGGTCCATTGTAGTCTATTGGGACCAACAAACTCAAAGATTATGAGATACCCCTCTTGTTTAAGCAGCGGCAATACCCTTGACCTCATTAATTGGTCAATTCCATTAAAATGATGCAGGCTTGAATTGAACAAAATCAGATCATATGAGTCGGGGTCAAATGAGAATGAACGAAAATCCCCGGAATAATATCTTATGTTCTTTAAATCAGACTCTGATGCGTACTTTCGGGCTTCTTCAATTTTGGATGGTGCAAGATCTATCCCCTCAATCAGACTAAAGTTCTCATATTTCGCAAATTTTCTTTCTCTTGAACCTGTTCCGCAGCCGACGGAAAGCATCCTCAGGTTCTCGGCCTTGCTAAACAGTTTCTCCACAACATAATCCTCATATTCCATGTCAGGATTTCCTGTGCATTTCTCGTTCCATCGTCTTCTTACTGCTGGTACAATCCAGAAGTCAGATGAAGGTGTGACATTATCCCATTTGCTTATAGATCTCTTCTGGCCCGAAAATCGTAGTATGGACTGTAACCCGCTCAAACCCTTATGCTTGATTTTAAATTTCAAGTCTATAAAATCACCAACCGAGATCCAGGTTCTTTCTTTTATCATTATCGGTATTGAAATAGGTTGTTTCAATTTTAACCTTAAGCTGATCCGCCGCTTTCGGTTTTCCAGTCATGCGTTCAGTCTGACACCGGAGGGATACAGGCGATTTCCCTGATTACCACCGAGGCACAGACAATGCCGAACGCAGCAGGCATATAAGACATTGTGCCGACGCTGGAGGCCTTGTTGCTCTCATCGGAGCCCCTGACAATCAGTCCCTTGTCTACTACCTCGGGACTGTAGACCGCTGTGAACCCTTCATGGACCCCGAGCTTGTGAAGCTTCTTGCGCAGCATCCTTGCCAGGTTGCAGAAGCTTGTCTCCGATATGTCAGCCACGCGGATGGAGGTGGGATCAAATTTACCCCCGGCACCCATGGAACTTACAATCCTCAGGTTGAGCCTGAGTGAATGGTAAACCAGGAAAACCTTGGGCGACAGGGTATCAATTGCATCCACCACAAAATCATACTTCTCCTCTTCGAGAATATCTATCATCCGCTGATCGCGGATGAACTCCGGAATGATCCTCAGCCGGAGGTCAGGATTTATGTCAAGCAGCCTCTCTCCCATCACCTCGGCCTTGCGTCTTCCGGTTGTTGAAGTCAGGGCCGGCAACTGCCTGTTACGGTTTGCCGCTGTCACTACATCGCCGTCAATGATTGTCATGGCGCCCACCCCTGCCCTGCATATCATCTCGGCAGCCCATGAGCCTACACCACCCAGCCCTGCGACAAGGACATGTGAGCCCTTAAGCTTCTCCAGGGCTTCGGGGCCCAGGAGCATCTCGGTTCGTGAAAGCCAGTCGCCCGTCACAGCCGGTAGTTTAAAAGTGAATTGAAATTATTCCTTATCAGGCGCTCTGCCTGATCCGGTGCATATCCGGCAACAGACTCAAAGAGGCGATAGACATCTGCTATTGACTCTCCGGAATCGTCCGTTTCAAGGAGTATCCTCTCATGACTCACAGTGCGAAGCACTTCAGGGTTTAATCCCTTACTTCCCAGTGAAAACCAGAAGCCTTCCCCGGCCAGCGATTCCGCAAGGCTGCTGCCGCCCCTGAAACCGTGAATTATCCAGGGCCGGGAAGGCTTTACCTCCCTGTAGGCATGCAGCAGATCTTCCCATCCCTTAACGCAGTGGATCACCATTGGCCTGTCCATCTCAGCTGCCACTGACGCCTGGAACATGAAAGCCTTCTCCTGTGTCTCCCTGCCTGCCCCCTTCATCCTGTCAAACCCGGCCTCACCAATCATGACAACATGCGGGTGGGCAACAGTGAGCAGAAGCTCCGTCTGCAGCTCTGACAGGTTATCATCCGTCAGCTGCCACGGGTGTATGCCGGCAGAAAAGAGCGTATTGGCAGGAAAATCAGCCGGCACATCATCTCCGGCCATCAGGTTAACTACGTTGACGGTATCTTCCGCTCCCTCTGAATTATGGGTGTGAAAATCAATGTATCGTATCTTGCCTGCCTTCATCATTAAGCAGATGCTGAGAGTCGCATAATACCGTTCTCCATCCGGCGAAGCGTCTCATCCCTTCCTATCAGGCCTGCAATGTCAAACAGGTGCGGACCCCTTGAGGCGCCTACCAGCAGAAGCCTGAACAGGTTGAGCATGGCTCCTGTATTGTATCCCTTTGAGGCAATCCATTCTTTCACTTTCTGCTCCAGCACCTCCGGTGCGAAGGGCTGCACCGCGGCAACCATCTCCCGAAGCTCAGTAAGCTGGCGGGGAGCATCAGCATTCCACCTCTTCCTGACAACATCACTGTCGTAGCTTTCCGGTGCAACGAAGAAGAAATCAGCCTCATGCCAGAGATCCTTCACGAATCCGGCTCTCTCTTTTACAAGTGAGACGATCTTCACAAGTGTGGCATAGTCAGGCCGGAATCCCTTTTCGTTCACAAGCGGCATGAAGAGTTCTGCCAGCTCCTCACTGCTCCTCATCTGGAAATATTTGGTATTAAACCACTTTGCCTTCTCTGGATCAAACCGCGAGCCTGACTTCCCCACCCTGTCGATAGTGAATGCAGCAATCAGCTCATCCATGGTAAAAATCTCCTGTTCCGTTCCCGGGTTCCATCCCAGGAGGGCCAGCATATTCACAAAGGCTTCAGGGAAGTAACCCTCCTCGCGGTACCCCGAGGCTGTTTCGCCGTATGGCCAGTAGAGAGGGAAAACGGGAAATCCCATTTTGTCGCCGTCACGCTTGCTCAGCTTCCCCTTGCCTGTGGGTTTAAGAAGCAGCGGCAGGTGTGCAAAAAGCGGCGCCTCCCAGCCAAAGCTCCGGTACAGCATCACGTGCAGAGGCAACGACGGAAGCCACTCCTCACCCCTGATGACGTGGGATATCTCCATAAGATGGTCATCAACGACATTTGCCAGGTGATAGGTGGGCATGCCGTCAGATTTGTAAAGCACCTTGTCGTCAAGGGTGGATGTGTTGACCATGATATCCCCTCTGATCAGGTCGGAGAAGTGAATCTCCTCATTGTCAGGCATGCGGTACCTGACAACATAATGCTCTCCCGTTTCAATGCGCTGTTTAACCTCCTCTGGGCTCAGGGTAAGGGAGTTGCACCTGTTCATTCGTGTCATACAACCGTAGTTGAATGTCTCGCCGCGTGATTCATGCTCCTGCCTCAGACGGTCCAGTTCCTCTGCCGTATCGAAGGCATAGTAGGCGTCGCCCTTGCTGATAAGTTCATCAGCATACCGGTGATAAATCTCCTTCCTGTCACTCTGCCGGTAAGGGGCAAAGGGGCCGCCTTCGCGAACGCCTTCATCAACCCTGATGCCGGCCCATTCCAGGGAGTCCATGATGTACTCTTCGGCTCCCTCAACGTAGCGCGTCTGGTCGGTGTCTTCGATGCGAAGAATAAAAGTCCCTCCGTGATGCCTTGCAAAGAGGTAGTTATAAAGTGCGGTGCGAACGCCGCCGATATGCAGCGGGCCTGTCGGGCTGGGAGCAAAACGGACCCTGATATTACTTTTTGTCATAATTGAAAGTTTATACTGCTGTTTAACCGTGTACCGGCGCTTGCTGACCAGCCGCCCCGGAAGTGCCCGACAAAGATAAATATTATGCAATGAAGGGCAATTTACCCCCGAAGGCACCATCAAAAATCATATTTTGTAATCTCTATTTGTATTACTTTTACATCATAACGAATTAATCATCAGTCGCGATGAATAAGATGAAAGCTCTCGTAAAGGCCCAGGCTGCCAAGGGATTATGGATGCAGGAAGTACCCATTCCGGAGCCCGGTTACAATGATGTCATAATCAAGGTCAAAAAATCTGCCATCTGTGGCACTGATCTTCACATTTACGAATGGAATGAGTGGGCACAGAAAACCATAAAGGTGCCAATGACAATCGGACATGAGTACATGGGCTATATAGAGAAAGCCGGTCCCGGCGTCACCAACGTGAAAGTGGGCGACAGGGTGACGGGCGAGGGACATCTCTTCTGCGGCACGTGCCGTAACTGCCGCCGGGGCCGTGAGCATGTATGCGAGAACACGGTTGGCATAGGCGTGCATATTGACGGTTCCTTTGCTGAGTACGTTAAAGTGCCGGCCCGTAACGTAGTACTGCTGGACCATCGCATACCGGACGAATGGGCGGCCATCATGGATCCCTTCGGCAACGCCACCCATACTGCGCTGGCATTCCCGCTCCTGGGTGAGGATGTCCTCATCACCGGCTCAGGACTGATAGGCAGCATGGCCGTTGCCATCGCCAGGTTCGCCGGTGCACGCAATGTGGTGGCCACAGACCTGAGCGATTACCGCCTTGATCTGGCAAAAAAGATGGGCGCTACCATGGTAATCAACCCCACAAGAGGGGAAAAGATTCATGACGTGCTGGAACCTCTTAACATGAAGGGTTTTGACGTAGGGTTGGAGATGTCAGGTTCGCCGGTCGCCTTCCGCGAGATGATAGCCAACATGTATAACGGCTCAAACATCGCCCTGCTGGGGATCCTTCCATCCAACTTCGAGGTGCCCTGGAGTGATATCATCTTCAAGGCGCTGACCCTGAAGGGAATATATGGCCGCGAGTTGTGGGAGACCTGGTATAAGATGCAGATGATGATAATCGGCGGAATCAACCTTGACCCGATCATTACCCACCGTTTCCACATAGACGATTTCCAGAAGGGATTTGACGTCATGGAAGAAGGCAACTGTGGCAAGGTGATACTGAACTGGGACTGAAACCCGTCTCTGCCCCTGACCTTCAGACTCTCAGACTCTCAGACTCTCAGACCTTCCGACTTTCAGACTTTTAGCTTTTGCCTGGAATTTTTTCACGGTTATAGTGCTATTTTAATAAATAGTTATATCTTGATGTCATAGTGTAGAACTAATCCTGACATCTATGTCTGATCATTCCTCGTATGACGAACTGACAAGCGGTGATCTGGTCAGGAAGAGTTTTCGGAAAACTTTTTCACGATACATTCTGGCAGACGGAAACAGGATCGATTATGATCACCAACTTCCCGGGGATGAAAATAAAGCCAGGCTCCATGGGCAGGACCTTCCCGGGAATTACGGGAGCAGTACTAGACCCTGTCACCTACACCCCTATTGATGAGCCCGGAAAGGCAGGGCTGATAGCTTTCAGGCCCGGCTGGCCGGCCATGATGAGAACATACTGGAGAAATGAGGAAAAATACAGGGAGAAATTCGTGAATGGCTGGTATCTGTCGGGCGACAGGTCAACCATTGATAATGAAGGCTACTACTGGTTCATCGGCGTGATGACGATGTAATAAATACCGGTGGACACCTGGTGAGCCCGTTCGAGGTTGAATCCGCACTGCTTGAGCATCCGGCCGTTGGCGAATCAGCTGTGACTTCAAAACCTGATGAAATAAATATGGAGGTGGTTAAAGCCTTCATCACCCTCAAGCCAGGTTTCACTGCCAGTCCTGATCTTGAGCTCGAAATAATGAACTTCATCCGGAAAAAACTCTCCCCACTGGCAATGCAGCAGGCAGTCGAGTTCGTGGACAGTCTTCCGAAGACCCGCAGCGGCAAGATCATGAGGAGAGTGCTTCATGCCAGGGAGTGGGGTGAAGAGATTGGTGACATCTCAACACTGGAAAATGACTGAGAAAGTCTGAAAGTCTAAAATCTTAAAGTCAAAAGGTCTGAGCACAGATAGTTAATAAACATAAACCTTAAAATGAATCTGTTATGGAAGAAGATAATCTTAATGAAATGAAGGAGATGATCCTGAAGTATGTCATCAAGGAGTACATTGATGATGATGACGCCAGGGTAACATATGAGACACCCCTGATATCAAGCGGTTATGTTGATTCTTTTTCGATGGTCTCACTTCTCGTTTTTCTGGAGAACAAGTTCAAGATTAAAATCCCGCCAAGCAAGGCTACGCCTGAGGCTTTTAACAGTGTTAATAACATTATGGCACTGGTAAATCAGTACTTAAACAAATAAATCGCCTTCATCATGAGTTACTCTGAAAAAACAAAGAACCTCTATCTGTCGCAGCTGACAGATATAAGAAACGCAGGCATCTTCAAGGAGGAACGGTTCATCCACAGCTCCCAGCATGACACATTCAAGCACTCCGGCATGGAACACCTCGAAGAAAAACTCCTGCTTCACTCTGACAAACGGCTTAAGCTGGTGATCACTGACGGGGTCTTCTCAATGGACGGCGACACCGCCAGGCTCGATGAGATGGTAAAATTATGCGAGAAATACGACGCCCTGCTGCTGGTAGATGACTTTCATGCTTCAGGATTTATAGGGAAGACAGGCCGCGGAACGCATGAATCATGCAATGTAATGGGCAAGATAGACATCATCACTACCACCTTTGGCATAGCCCTTGGGGGAGCATCGGGAGGCTGTGTCTCGGGTAAGAAGGAGATTGTGGAGATGTGCAGGCAGAAAGCCCGCCCCTATCTCTTTTCAAATACCATCGCTCCCGTCATAGTATCGGGTGTCCTGAAGGTCTTTGATATCCTTTCGGCCAGCACGGAAAGGCGCGACAAACTGGAGAAAAATGCCGCCTTCTGGAGAGCAGGCCTGACAGATGCCGGATTTATCCTCAAGGAGGGGAATACCCCGATTGTACCCGTCATGCTCTTCAACGCAAAACTATCACAGGATTTTTCAAAAGATCTCTATAACGAAGGCATCTATGCAATCGGCTTCTTCTTCCCTGTTGTGCCAAACGGCCAGGCACGGATAAGAACCCAGATATCGGCAGGACATGAGATGCATCACCTGGAAACAGCCCTCGAAAAATTTATCAAAGTAGGTAAGAAACAGGGCATCCTGGGTCTTACCAAAGAACAGATAATTGAAAAGTTCGGGCTTTAATATTCCGGAAATCATATATAAATCTGTGCAGTTTTCCTCCGCAAGAGATGATTATCATCATTGAATAATCACTGCAAAACACCATCTTTGCATCCGTTTTAAGTAAATATTCACACAGATGTACAATCAATACCAGGATTATCTCAGGTCCCAGATCCATGAGATAAAGGAAGCCGGTCTTTATAAGAATGAACGTGTCATTGTTTCACCTCAGGGTGCTGAGATTACACTCAACACAGGTCAGACAGTGCTTAATTTCTGTGCCAACAACTATCTCGGACTATCCTCCAATGCAAGGCTTGTGCAAGCAGCAAAGAATGCTCTTGATACCCATGGGTACGGAATGTCGTCGGTACGCTTCATATGCGGGACCGGAGACCTTCACAAGGAGCTGGAGCAAAAGCTGGCTGATTTCTTCGGAACAGAAGACACCATTCTTTATGCCGCTTGTTTTGATGCCAACGGAGGTGTTTTTGAGCCTCTGCTAACAAGTGAAGATGCCATAATCTCCGACTCTCTGAACCATGCTTCAATTATTGACGGTGTGCGTCTCTGCAAAGCCCAGCGTTACCGTTATGAGAATGCTGACATGGAAGACCTTGAGACTCAGCTGCAACTGGCACAAGAGCAACGCTTCAGGCTGATAGTCACTGACGGTGTCTTCTCAATGGACGGTAATGTGGCGCCGCTTGACAGGATCTATGAGCTGGCAAACAAATACAATGCAATGGTCATGGTGGATGAGTCACACTCCGCAGGTGTTGTGGGTGAGACCGGCCGTGGTGTCACCGAGCTTCATAACCTGAGGGGAAAGATCGAGATCATAACCGGGACCCTGGGCAAGGCCTTCGGCGGTGCCATCGGCGGCTTCACAACCGGCAAAAAGGAGATCATTGAGATGCTCCGTCAGCGCTCACGTCCATACCTCTTCTCCAACTCCATCCCTCCGCTGGTTGCTGCAGCAGGTATCAAAATGGTGGAGATGATGACCGAAACCAATGAGTTGCAGGACAAGCTGCATCACAACACCAGATACTTCATGGATAAGATGCTGAAGGCAGGTTTTGATATCAAACCCACCCAGTCAGCCATCTGCGCAGTGATGCTCTATGACGCCAAACTATCACAGGAAATGGCCGCAAGGCTTTTGAACGAAGGCATTTATGTAACAGGATTCTATTACCCTGTGGTACCCAAAGGCCAGGCACGTATCAGGGTACAACTCTCAGCAGCCCATGAACCGGCACATCTTGACAAGGCCATTGCAGCATTCATCAAAGTGGGCATAGATCTGGGTGTTTTGAATACAACTAAATAATTATGCATTCTGTCATTATAATAAGGTATAATAAAATTAATAAAATTTAAATATTTCGGACATTTGTTTGATTTTATGAAATAGTTATTACTTTTGCCCCTCATAGAAACGAGATGAATTATCTGTCGCTAAATATTATTGCCCTCATTTTTATTATCGCTGCGAGCGCATGATCGGGGAGTAATATATAGTTAAGAATAAAAGTATACGAAAGCTTCCCGGAAAACCGGGGAGCTTTTTTTTTAATCTGACAGCAATGAAGAGAGAACTAAGGAGCGCAAGGACAATGACCGGACGGACGATGGCCGGTGCAAGAAGCCTCTGGCGTGCGAACGGGATGAAGGAAGATCAGTTCGGCAAACCGGTGATTGCAGTCGTCAATTCATTTTCACAGTTTGTCCCCGGCCATGTGCACCTCCACGAAATTGGCCAGCTGATCAGGAAAGAGATAGAGAGCCGCGGCATGTTCGCCGCAGAGTTCAACACCATAGCCATTGATGACGGTATAGCCATGGGTCATGCCGGGATGCTCTACTCGCTTCCCTCGCGCGAGCTGATTGCTGACAGTGTCGAATTCGTCTGCAATGCCCATTGCGCAGATGCCATGATATGCATAAGCAACTGTGACAAGATCACCCCCGGGATGCTGATGGCCGCCATGCGCCTGAACATACCGGCAATCTTCGTCTCGGGTGGCCCCATGGAGGCAGGGCTATCAGCCGGGAAGGCCGTTGACCTCATTGACGCCATGGTAGCCGCGGCTGACGACCGCGTGACGGATGACCGTCTCCTGGAAATAGAAAAATCAGCCTGCCCCACCTGCGGCTCCTGCTCCGGAATGTTCACCGCCAACTCCATGAACTGCCTTACAGAGGCCCTGGGACTTGCACTGCCAGGTAACGGCACGGTCATAGCAACCCATACCAACAGGATGCAGCTCTTCACCCGGGCAGCACATCTGATCACTGAAATGGCCGGCAGATACTATGGCGAAGGTGACGATTCCGTACTGCCCCGCTCAGTTGCCACCAGGGCTGCCTTCATCAATGCAATGTCACTTGACATTGCTATGGGAGGATCCACAAATACCGTGCTTCACCTCCTTGCCATCGCCCATGAGGCCGGGTTGGATTTCACAATGAAAGACATTGATGAACTCTCACGCAGGGTGCCAAACATCTGCAGGGTCTCTCCCTCATCCTCCTTCCACATTGAAGATATAAACCGTGCAGGAGGGGTCTTTGCCATCCTCGGCGAACTGGAACGTGCCGGGCTTCTTGACACCTCCGTCAGAAGAGTTGACTACCCGACCCTGGGGCAGGCTATAGATGAGTGGGATATCATGAGACCGACAGCCCTGCCGCAGGCACTTCAGCTCTTTATGAGCGCCCCCGGAGGAGTTAGGAGCATTCAGGGCGGCACAGCTGCACGGCTGTATCCTTCCCACGACAAGGACAGGGAAAACGGGGCGGTAAGAGATGTCCGCCATCCATATAATGCTGACGGTGGACTGGCTGTGCTGTATGGTAACCTGGCACCTCAGGGATGCATAGTAAAGACAGCCGGCATAGACAGTTCAATGTTCAGCTTCACCGGCAGGGCTGTGACCTTTGACTCCCAGGAGGAGGCTGTCAGCGGCATTCTGAACGGGCAGGTGAAAGAGGGCAACGTGGTGGTTATACGCTATGAAGGCCCCCGTGGCGGACCGGGGATGCAGGAGATGCTCTACCCCACATCATATCTCAAGTCCAAAGGGCTTGACAAAAAATGTGCACTCATAACCGATGGCCGCTTTTCGGGAGGCACGGCAGGACTGTCAGTGGGACATGTATCGCCCGAAGCCGCTGCAGGAGGAGCTATAGCCCTGATCCGCAACGGCGATATTATTGAGATCAGTATCCCGGAAAGAAAGATAACCATAATGACAGATGATGTGACCCTGGAGGAGAGACGCCGGCAGGAGGCAGAAAAAGGAGACCTGGCGTTCTTTCCTGCCGGAAGAAACAGGGTCGTTGCATCATCACTTAAAGCATACGCCGCTCATGTGAGCTCGGCGGATATGGGTGCAGTAAGACTAATCTGATAACAGAAAAGTAATTATGAAGGAGACGATGATGACTTCCGGTAAGCAGGAAAAAAACAACGCTGAAGCAGAGGTTACAGGAGCTGAGGCGCTGCTGAGATGCCTTATTGAGGAGGAGGTTGATACTATATTCGGTTACCCCGGCGGAGCAATCATGCCGGTCTATGATAAATTGCTCGACTACTCCGACAGGCTCAGGCATATACTCACCCGTCATGAGCAGGGAGCGGCTCATGCCGCCCAGGCTTATGCCATGGTCACCGGAAAGCCGGGAGTATGCTTCGCCACCTCTGGACCGGGAGCAACAAACCTCGTGACAGGAATTGCCAATGCCTTTCTTGACTCAGTACCTGTGGTCTTTATCACTGCCCAGGTTACATCAGGCCTGATTGGCACCGATGCCTTCCAGGAGACAGACATCCTGGGCATTTCAATGCCGGTGACAAAATGGAATACGCAGGTCAAGAAGGCGGAGGATATCCCTGACGCCATAGCACGGGCCTTTTATATCGCCAGGTCAGGCCGCCCCGGACCGGTGCTGATTGACATATCAAAAGACGCACAGTTTGCCAGTCTCAGATACAGTTACCGGAAGTGCACATACATAAGAAGTTATAATCCCGTTATCCCGCTTCAGATGAGGGATATCGAGTCGGCAGCCGTCATGATCAATCACGCGGAAAAGCCGATGATCCTTGCAGGCCACGGGGTTATCATCTCCGGTGCGGCTGCAGAACTGCGGACGCTTGCTGAGAAGGGAAGCATACCTGTCGCAGCCACTCTCCACGGGCTGCCGGCCTTTCCGAATAAGCACAGACTGTACGCGGGAATGCTGGGAATGCATGGCAATTATGCCCCCAACGTACTGACCAACCAGGCTGACCTCATCATCGCCATCGGAATGCGCTTCGATGACCGTGTCACCGGAAACCTCAAAGAATATGCGCCTGCTGCAAGGATAATCCATATCGAGATAGATAAGGCAGAAATCAACAAGAACGTGCGGGTCGATCTGGAGATCAACAATGATGCCCGCGAAGTACTTGCGGCACTCATACCCCTTGTGCGGGAGGTCAGCAGGGAGAAATGGATCAGGGAGTTCCGTATCCTCGACAGGGTTGAATACGAGAAAGTGATCAGGCCGGAGACAGAACCGGAAGGGGGTGAAATCCGCATGGGCGAAGTGGTGAAGACAATCTCCGATCTTACTGAGGGCAATGCAGTTATTGTTACTGACGTGGGACAGCATCAGATGGCTGTGGCACGCTACTACACATTCACCGGGAAAAGCACCCTGGTGACATCGGGAGGGATGGGCACCATGGGCTTTGGACTTCCGGCCTCGCTGGGATCGGCAGCCGGCAACCCCGGCAGACCGGTCGTAGCCTTTATCGGTGACGGCGGATTCCAGATGACGGTCCAGGAACTGGGCACAATAATGCAATATCAGACCCCCGTCAAAATAGTACTCCTGAACAACAGCTTCCTGGGCATGGTACGCCAGTGGCAGCAGATGTTCTTCAACAGCCGGTACGCCTCCACGGAGATGGTCAACCCCGACTTCGTGGCCCTGGCCGGAGCCTACGGCATCGAAGCTCACAGGGTAACGCAACGCGAAGAGCTCCGCGAAGCTATCGGGGCAATGCTTGCCGCCGAAGGACCATATATCATGGAAACAGTGATAAGCCGCGAAGCCAATATCCTCCCGATGGTAGAACCGGGGGCATCAGTATCAGATGTAACACTAACATACAGATAACAGTCATGCAACAGGAATATACAATATCACTCTTCACCGAGGATCATATAGGCATCCTCAGCCGGATAACACTCATCCTTACCCGCAGGCAGATAAACATTAACAGCATAACCGCATCGGAATCTGCCGTCAGAGGCATACAGATGCTTACAATGGTCGTCACCACCACCCCTGACATGATTAATAAGGTGGCAAGACAGATTGAAAAGCTTGTTGACGTCATAAAGGTATTCGTACACACCAACCAGGAGATTATCAGCCAGGAGATCGCCCTTTACAAAGTCACCACCAGGGGACTGATGTCCGGAAGCATGATCGACGATCTCGTCAGATCGTACCATGCACGCATCCTTGAGGTGACACCGGAATATATAGTTGTTGAGAAGAGCGGCAGCAGGGAGGAGATTACCGCTCTGCTTGCCTTTCTTGAGCCCAGCGGTCTGCTCCAGTTTGTCAGGTCGGGAAGGATAGCCATCACCCGGCAGGTCAAGGAGCTGAATGCCTATCTGAAGGAGATGGATGATGCCGAAAGAACCAGGCATGAACCGTCAGAAGTATATAATTAACTGAATAACACTAATCTAACTATAGACAATTATGGCACAAATCGATTTTGGAGGAGTAACTGAGACAGTTGTGACGAGGGAGGAATTTCCACTTTCCAAGGCACGCGAAGTATTAAAGGATGAGGTTGTCGCCGTCATCGGCTACGGTGTCCAGGGGCCGGCACAGGCAATGAACATGAAAGACAACGGCATTAACGTGATAATAGGACAGGCCCCTGAATTCAAAAATGACTGGGACAGGGCCGTGGCCGACGGATTTGTTCCCGGCACCACCCTCTTCCCTGTTGAGGAGGCGGCGGCAAGAGGCACTGTCATCCAGTACCTCGTCTCTGATGCAGCCCAGCGTTTACTGTGGCCACAACTAAAGCCTCATCTTACAACGGGCAAGGCGCTCTATTTCTCACATGGTTTCTCCGTGACCTATAAGGAGCACACCGGCGTGGTGCCTCCGGAGGATATTGATGTCATCTTGTGTGCACCCAAAGGCTCCGGCACCAGTGTCAGGCGCAACTTCCTTGCCGGTGCCGGGATCAACTCAAGCTTCTCAGTCTTCCAGGATTATACTGGCAGGGCCGAAGAGAGGACCATTGCCCTGGGCATAGCCATTGGCTCGGGATATCTCTTCCCCACCACTTTTGAGAAGGAGGTGTTCAGCGACCTGACCGGCGAGCGGGGCGTGCTCATGGGCGCTCTCGAGGGGATCATGGAAGCACAGTACCAGGTGCTTCGCGATAACGGACACTCACCTTCCGAGGCATTTAATGAAACGGTTGAGGAACTGACACAGAGCCTGATAAGACTTGTTGATGAAAAAGGTATGGACTGGATGTACGCCAACTGCAGCGCCACGGCACAGCGGGGGGCACTGGACTGGAAACCGAAGTTCCGCGAGGCTACTCTGCCAGTCTTCAGAGAACTATATGAGAAAGTCAGCTCGGGCGAAGAGTGTGTCAGGGTCCTCACCTCAACAGGTTCTGCTGACTACCGTGAAAAACTTAATGCAGAGCTTGATGAAATGGGCGGATCAGAGCTGTGGAGAGCCGGGGCTGCCGTAAGGAAACTGAGGCCGTTGAAGTGATAAACAGGGAGCAGTGATCATGGAAAACAACAAGGTAATAATTTTTGATACCACCCTCCGTGACGGGGAACAGGTACCGGGATGCCAGCTCAACACTGTGGAAAAGATCGAGGTGGCAAGGGCCCTTGAAGCACTTGGGGTGGATGTGATTGAGGCCGGGTTCCCGGTATCCAGTCCCGGCGACTTCAGGTCAGTGGTAGAGATATCAAAGGCAGTCCGAAACCCGGTGATCTGCGCCCTCACAAGAGCCGTGAAGAAAGACATCGAGGTAGCTGCCGATGCACTGAAATACGCAGAGCGAAGGCGGATCCATACCGGCATCGGGACATCACCCTACCACATACAGTACAAGATAAAGACAACTCCCGAAGAGATAATAAAAAGGGCTGTTGATGCCGTAAAGTACGCCAGGAAATTAGTTGACGACGTGGAGTTCTATGCCGAGGATGCCGGCCGGAGTGACAACGCCTACCTGGCTCAGGTAATCGAGGCCGTAATCAAAGCCGGTGCAACAGTTGTCAACATTCCTGATACAACAGGCTACTGTCTGCCGGAGGAATACGGCGCCAAGATCAGGTACCTCGTAGAAAATGTCCCGAACATCGACAGAGCAATTATCTCCACACACTGTCACAATGACCTGGGTATGGCTACCGCCAACACCATGATGGGAATCATCAACGGAGCGCGGCAGGTGGAGGTGACCATAAACGGAATAGGTGAGCGGGCAGGCAATACCTCGCTTGAAGAGATAGCCATGATCATCAAGAGCCACCACGACCTTAATCTCACCACCGGCATCAACCCGAAGCTGATCTTCAGCACCAGCAGGTTGGTCTCAACACTTATGAGCATGCCGGTACAGGCCAACAAGGCAATAGTTGGCCGGAATGCCTTTGCCCACTCGTCAGGGATACACCAGGACGGAGTGCTCAAAAACCGTGAGAACTATGAGATCATTGACCCAAAAGAGGTGGGGATCAGGGAATCTTCCATAATCCTCACGGCACGCAGCGGCAGGGCAGCACTCAATCACAGGCTTGACCTGCTGGGTATCAGGCTGGGAAAGGAAGAGCTTGATGAGATCTACCACCGGTTTCTCATCCTCGCAGACAAGAAGAAAGAGATCAATGACGAAGACATTAAGATCCTTTCAGGAGAGGTCTTCCATGGGGAGAAGAGGCTCAAGCTGGAGTCGTTGCAGGTTCTGTGCGGCAACTCGGTTATGCCGGTGGCCACTGTAGGTGTAAGGATCAACGGAGAGGTACATACCTCCACCGCCCCGGGCAACGGTCCCATTGATGCAGCGTTCACTGCCGTCAAACACCTGATACATGAAAATGTACACCTCGAGGAGTTCCTGATTCAGGCTATCACCAGGGGTAGCGATGACATAGGAAAGGTCCATATACAGCTTGAGCACGAGGGAAAGATCTACTACGGCTTTTCGGCAAATACTGATATTATTACAGCCTCAGTCGAGGCATTCATTGATGCAATTTCAAGGGTAGGAAATGGAACCGCGGACGCTGTTTGACAAGATCTGGGATGCCCATATGGTGAAGTCTGTTGAGGGCGGACCGGACGTACTTTATATTGACAGGCACTATATCCATGAGGTGACCAGCCCGCAGGCATTCAATGGATTGAGACAGCGGTGCATCGGGGTGTTCAGGCCGGAAAGGACTGTTGCAACAGCTGATCACAACATTCCCACGGCTGATCAGCATCTGCCGATAAGGGATGCCGTATCGCGGGCGCAGGTGGAAGCCCTGGCGGAAAACTGCAAGGCCTTCGGTATTGAGCACTTCGGCATCGGACACCCTAACAACGGAATTGTCCATGTAACAGGCCCGGAACTGGGATACACCCTGCCTGGCATGACAATAGTGTGCGGAGACAGTCATACCTCCACCCACGGGGCATTTGGAACTATAGCCTTCGGCATCGGCACCAGTGAGGTTGAGATGGTACTGGCAACCCAGTGCCTTCTTCAGACAAGACCTGCAAGGATGAGGATCACCGTCAACGGATCCCTTCGCAGGGGAGTGACTTCAAAGGACCTGATACTTTACATCATCTCCTCGCTCTCAACAGGCGGTGCCACCGGTTACTTTGTTGAATACGCCGGAGAGGCAATCTCACAGATGAGCATGGAATCAAGGATGACCGTCTGCAACATGAGCATTGAGATGGGGGCCCGCGGAGGCCTGATAGCCCCTGATGAGATCACCTTTGATTACCTCTCAAGAATCCCTTCATTCAACAAGAATCCTGAAGCCATAAGCCTTACTGAGAAATGGTTCTCACTGCGGACTGACCCGGGAGCAACATTTGACAAGGAGTTTGAGTTTGACGCCTCATCTGTACCTCCCATGATCACATATGGCACGAACCCGGGCATGGGAATAGCTGTTGATGGAGAAATCCCTGCTGAGGACGAACTCAGCCCGGACAACAACGGCTCTTACATAAAGGCCCTGGAATATATGGGCTTTAAACCGGGAATGAAGCTCCTGGGCCATCCTGTAGACTATGTCTTCCTGGGTAGCTGCACCAACGGCCGCATAGAAGATATGAGGGCATTTGCTTCTGTGGTGAAGGGAAGGCAAAAAGCCCCGGGAGTAACAGTACTTATCGTGCCCGGATCACAACAGGTTGCGCGCCAGGCAGAAAAGGAAGGGCTTTCAGAAATATTCCGGAGGGCCGGGTTTGAGATGAGGCAGCCAGGATGCTCGTCATGTCTCGCCATGAATGATGACAAGATCCCTCCCGGCAAATATGCCGTCTCAACCTCCAACCGCAACTTCGAGGGGAGACAGGGACCCGGCGCAAGAACCATCCTTGCGGGTCCGCTTACCGCAGCAGCCGCTGCACTGACAGGAGTGATAACAGACCCCCGGAAATTGCTGCGGAATAGTGATTAACCAATGCGTCATGCAATGAAAAGAACAAAATTTACAATACTCAAATCGACTTGCGTTCCCCTGCCATTGGCAAACATAGACACTGACCAGATCATCCCGGCCCGTTTCCTGAGCTCAACCTCCCGGGAAGGGTTTGGAAAAAATCTCTTCCGCGACTGGAGATATGACAAGCATGGAAACAAAAATGAGGATTTTGTCCTGAACCGTTCTGAGTATACAGGCAGCATACTGGTGACAGGCAGCAACTTCGGATGCGGGTCAAGCAGGGAGCATGCCGTATGGGCAATAGCTGACCACGGATTCAGGGCGGTGGTATCAGATTCCTTTGCCGATATCTTTGCCGGCAATGCATTGAATAACGGGCTCCTGCCGGTGGTGATTCCTTCAGATACGCTGGAAAAGCTTACAACAATGATAATCCTGAAGCCTGAAACAGTTGTTACAATAGACCTCGGACGCCAGCTGCTTTCAGTTGAGGCGCAGGGGATCTCGGTTCCTTTTCCGGTCAACCCCTTCAGGAAGGAATGCCTCCTCAGAGGTTATGACAATATCGATTACCTGCTTGGCATGAAGGATGAGATAATTGCATTTGAAAAGAGATATTCGCCGTGAGAATAGAGATTCTTGATACCACGCTCAGGGACGGTGAACAAACTCAGGGTGTCTCCTACTCACCTGTTGAAAAGCTGAATATTGCCACCCTCCTTTTACGGGACCTGAAGGTCGACCGTGTTGAGGTTGCATCAGCCCGTGTTTCAGCCGGGGAACAGGAGGCAGTGAGGCTGATAACGCGATGGGCCTCGCAGAACGGAATGCTTGACAGGATAGAAGTGCTCGGCTTCATTGACGGTGATACTTCCCTGGACTGGATCAGGGATGCGGGAGGAAGGGTGGTCAACCTCCTGTGCAAGGGCTCTTTGCGCCATCTTGAAAAACAACTGAGGAAAACACCCCGGGAACATATTGAGGATATCAGACAGATAGTGCAGCGTGCCGGGGAAAAAGGCATGCAGATCAATGTCTATCTTGAAGACTGGTCAAACGGGATGATCAGTTCGGAAGATTATGTACTGAAACTGGTTGACTCACTCAAGGATGAAAATATAAGGAGGTTTATGCTTCCCGACACCCTGGGTATTCTTAATCCCGGGCAGACATACCGGTTCTGCAGGCAGATGACCGAAAGATATGACTCGCTGCATTTTGATTTTCACGCACATAATGATTATGATCTGGCTGTTGGAAATGTCTATGCAGCTCTGACTGCAGGAATAAGGGGAGTGCATACGACCGTGAATGGTCTTGGCGAGAGAGCCGGCAATGCCCCGCTCTCAAGTGTTATAGGATTGCTAAATGATCACATCGGGGCGGAAACATCTGTCAATGAGTTAGAGATCACACGTGTGAGCCGCCTGGTGGAGACATTCAGCGGCATAAGGATACCTGTCAATAAGCCGGTGATCGGGGCAAATGTATTTACCCAGACATCAGGCATACACGCTGACGGTGATAACAAAGACAACCTCTACTGCAGCAACCTCAGGCCGGAACGGTTCGGCAGGAAACGAACATACGCCCTCGGCAAGCAGTCGGGCAAGGCAACGATCAGAAAAAATCTGGAGGAGTTCGGTCTTGAACTAAGCCAGGAATCACTTATAAGGGTAACTGAAAGGGTCATAGAACTGGGAGACAAGAAGGAGACCGTCACAACAGAGGATCTTCCGTTCATTATAGCTGATGTACTTGGCAATGACCCCTCAGCCTATAAAATATTCATTAAAAACTATTCCCTCTCACTCTCCTACGGATTAAAGCCATCTGCAAGTGTCCAGCTGGAGATTAACGGTTCGCTTTACCAGGAGACTTCGTCAGGCGACGGTCAGTATGACGCCTTTATGAAAGCCGTCAGGAAGATTTATGACCTGATGGGAAAGGAGTTGCCGGTTCTGACTGACTATGTGGTGTCCATCCCTCCCGGAGGAAAGACAGATGCTCTTGTTGAGACAGTCATCAGGTGGAGCTGGCGGGGCCGGGAGTTCAGGACAAATGGTCTGGATGCCGACCAGGTTGAGTCTGCCATCAAGGCAACTGAGAAGATGCTCAACATTATTGAAAACAACGAGATCAAACCTGCATATAAAAATTTAATAACTATTTCAGATGGAATTTAATATCGCTCTTCTTGCCGGTGATGGAATCGGTCCTGAGGTCACAGAACAGGCATGCAAGGTGCTTCAGGCCACCGGAGAACGGTTTGGTCACACATTTCATTTCTCCGAAGGACTGATCGGTGCCGTCGCCATAGACAGGACCGGAAGCCCCCTTCCAGAAGAAACGCTTGAACTGTGCAGACGGTCTGACGCCGTGCTGTTCGGCGCCATCGGTGACCCGAAATATGACAATGACCCCTCGGCCAGGGTCAGGCCTGAGCAGGGACTGCTGAAAATGCGCCGGGAGCTTGGCCTCTATGCCAATGTGAGGCCGGTAAAGACTTTCCCTGCACTGGTTGACATGTCGCCACTGAAGAGGGGAATAGCCATGAACACGGATATAATAATGGTACGGGAGCTCACCGGGGGTATCTATTTCGGCCGGCCGCAGGGGCGATCGGAAGACGGAAACACTGCCTATGACACATGTGTTTACAGCCGTTACGAGATAGAACGTGTTGTGCGGCTCGCCTGCGAATATGCACTGCAGCGAAAGAAAAGGGTAACCGTTATCGATAAGGCAAACATACTGGCTACATCAAGACTGTGGCGGGAGACAGCCAAAAGGATTGCCATGGAGTACAGCGCAATAACAATGGACTTTATGTATGTTGACAATGCCGCCATGCAGCTGATACAGCATCCCTCCTCCTTTGATGTCATAGTCACTGAAAACATGTTCGGAGATATCCTCTCCGATGAGGCCAGCGTCATTTCCGGCTCAATGGGGATGATGCCGTCAGCATCAATAGGTACATCAACATCTGTCTTTGAACCTATCCACGGATCATACCCCCAGGCAGCTGGTAAAAACATTGCCAACCCTTGCGGAACAATACTCTCGGCAGCCATGATGCTCGATCATGCCTTTAGACTGAACATAGAGGCAGCAGCAATAACCGGCGCCGTTGAAAAGTCAGTTGAGACCGGATTCGTAACCGCTGATCTTGACCCGGAACATCCGAAACCGACGTCAGAGGTTGGCACGTGGATATCAGATTATATCAGAAAAAAAATTAATGAAACCTATTCCGGATAACGATTGTTTGAATAAAAAGCTATATTTGTGGCGGCATAATTAACAATGTTTACGACTAAATTACATCACCACCATCATCATCATACTTGCTCTCAGGCGAGATGAGAATGGTGTGTTGTAACCACTGATTTCATAAACCCGTCTGAGCAGATCAGGCGGGTTTTTTGTTGCTGCATGGTCTGCTCGGGAAAAAATAGAACAGACAAATGAGCATACTGAAAATTGCAATCCAGAAAAGCGGAAGACTGAGTGAGAGTTCCCGCAAATTGTTTGAAGAGTGCGGCATCAAGATCACCAACGGATCAGGCAGCCTGAAGGTCATCGCAGGAAACTTCCCCGCAGAGATACTCCTTCTTCGTGATGATGACATCCCCCAGTACGTTGAACAGCAGGTAGCTGACATCGGAATAGTGGGGGAAAACACGGTTTTTGAGAAAAAGAAGGATGTGGATGTGCTGGAGCAGCTTGGGTTTGCCGGATGCCGTCTCAGCCTGGCCATCCCTAAGGACGAGGCATATACGGGCCCGGAATTCTTCATGGGCAGGAAGGTAGCCACGAGTTACCCGGTGCTTCTCAGCGAGTATTTTGCCGAAAAAAACATTAATGCCGAGATAGAGGAGCTGAGCGGCAGCGTTGAGATAGCCCCGGGAATAGGCCTTGCCGATGCTATCTGCGATATCGTCAGCTCCGGCAGCACCCTGCTGACAAACGGCCTGCGCGAGGTGGAAACCATCATGAAGAGCCAGGCGGTAATAATTGCAAACAGGGACATCAGCGGGGAGAAGAAACAGATACTGGATAAGCTGCTATTCCGTATACGGGCTGTAAAAAACGCCAGGGAGAACAAGTACATACTGCTCAATGCCCCGGAAGAGGCAGTGAGTGAGATATGCAGGATCCTTCCCGGCATGAAGAGCCCCACAATACTGCCACTGGCGGAGAAAGGATGGTGCAGCCTGCACTCAGTGGTCAAGGAAGATGAGTTCTGGGAGAGGATCGATCAGCTCAGGGCAGCAGGGGCAGAAGGAATCCTGGTCATACCTATAGAAAAAATGATCGTGTGATGAAGAAGCTTATTTACCCTTCGCCGGTTGAGATCAGCAAGGCCCTCGAAAGGCCTTCGGCAGGCATCGGCGATATCGACATCATTGTAAAGGAAGTGCTGGCCAGGGTCAGGGCAGAAGGAGATGTCGCCCTGCGTGAATTCTCACTGAAATTTGATGGCTTTGCCCCGGCATCATTTAAAGTGGAAGAATCTTCATTTCAGGAGGCAGAGAAACATGTTCCGGAGAAAATAAGGGATGCAATGCGTGCAGCCCTTGCCAGTATCACAGCCTTTCACACTGCACAGTTGCAGGAACCGGAGACAGTGGAGACAACAAAAGGGGTTAAGTGCTGGAGCCGTGATCTGGCTATTGAGAAGGTAGGGTTATATATCCCCGGAGGAACAGCCCCGCTCTTTTCAACTCTCCTTATGCTGGCCATTCCCGCACGACTGGCCGGCTGCCGTGACATCATCCTCTGTACACCCCCCGGAAAAGACGGGAAAATCAATCCGCTGATTCTTTATACTGCCAGCCTGTGCGGAGTTACCGCAATCTATACGATAGGAGGTGCACAGGCCATTGCTGCAATGGCCTACGGTACGGAATCGATTCCCGCAGTCTGTAAAATATTCGGTCCCGGAAACAGGTACGTCACCAGAGCCAAGGAACTTGTACAGCTGGAGGGAATTGCAATAGATATGCCCGCAGGCCCCAGCGAACTTCTTGTAATTGCCGACGAGAGCGCCAACCCCTCCTTTGTGGCTGCCGATCTTATCTCGCAGGCTGAACACGGTACCGACAGCCAGGTCATAATGCTGACTGACAGCAGAGCAATGATGGAAAAGGTACAGAGAGAAGTTGAAGAGCAGGTAATGAAAATAGGGAGAAGTGATATTGCCGGAAAATCACTGGCAAACAGCTCCCTGATTCTGCTCCCTGATCTTGATGAATGTATCAGAGTCAGCAATCTCTATGCTCCTGAACACCTGATAATTGCAACATATAATCCGTATATTCATGCCTCAGCCGTGGTCAACGCCGGGTCAGTATTTCTTGGAAACTACAGCAGTGAAAGCACAGGTGACTACATGACGGGGCCCAATCATACCCTGCCTACCTCAGGTTATGCCAGGAGCTGGAGCGGACTCACAACCAACAGCTTCAGAAAAAGAATCTTCTTCCAGGAGGTGACAGCCCGCGGGCTGAGAGTTATCGGTCCGGCGACTGAATTGCTCGCCGGCGCAGAGATGCTTGAAGGACACAGGAATGCAGTTTCTGTCAGACTCAAATACCTGAACGATGAACAGAATTGACCGGCTTGTAAGGGCTAACGTGAGAGCGCTGGTACCATACTCCTCTGCCAGGGATGAATATGAAGGCAGGGAGGGCATCTTCCTTGATGCCAATGAAAGTCCCTTTGGCCCGCTCAACAGGTATCCCGATCCCCGCCACCGGGAGCTCAGGGCTGCAATCAGCAACCTGAAAGGGATTGCTTTAGAGAATATATTTCTCGGAAACGGCAGCGATGAGGTGATTGATCTTTGCTACCGGATCTTCTGTAACCCGGGAACCGACAGGGCGGTGATATTCCCTCCGACATACGGAATGTACGGCGTCTCGGCGGCAATCAACGACGTTGAGGTTATAAAAGTGCCGCTTGATCAGGACTTTAATATCGATATCCCGGCGGTCACCCCGATTCTTGATGATGAACGCATCAGGCTGATCTTCATCTGCTCCCCGAACAATCCGACAGGCAACTGCATGGACCCGGACAGGATTGAGTTCATTATCCGGAATTTCAGCGGTATAGCGGTTATTGATGAGGCTTATGCCGATTTCAGCGGGAAACCTTCATTCATCGAAAAAATCAGGCAGTATGACAACCTGATCGTGATCCAGACCTTCAGCAAAGCGATGGGCATGGCGGCAGCCAGAATAGGGATGGCCTTTGCATCACCGGCCATCCTGAAATATTTCTTCCGCGTAAAGCCACCCTACAATATCAGCACACTGAACCAGGTGGCGGCCCTGGAACGGCTGAGTGATTTCAAACCTGTCACGATACAGACAGAAACGATTATTGCCGAACGGAGGAGGCTCTCCGAAAAACTGGCGATGATCCCGTTGGTTGAGAAGGTCTGGCCTTCTGATGCAAACTTCCTGCTGGTTAAGGTGCAAGATGCTGACATGGTCTATAATGCTTTGATTAACAAAAGCATAGTGGTCAGAAACAGGAGTCGTGAAATCAGCGGCTGCCTGCGGATAACCGCTGGCACCAGGCATGAAAACAACAGATTACTGGATGAACTGAGCAAGATCAGAATATGAAGACCGCATAGACAGATACACAAAAAAGGATGAAAATATCAGGCATATGAAAAAGGTATTGTTTATTGACAGGGATGGCACCATACTTAAAGAACCGGCGGACGAACAGGTGGACAGCCTCGAAAAACTGGAATTCATTCCGGGCGTGATTGGTGCCCTGTCAGCTATTGCCAGGGAAACCGATTTTGAGCTTGTGATGGTGACAAACCAGGACGGACTTGGCACACCGGCATTCCCGGAAGCAGATTTTCTTCCACCCCACAATAAAATGCTATCCATCCTCGAAGGTGAAGGAGTCAGATTCACGGCGCAGTTCATTGACCGCTCCTTTGAAAGAGATAACTCCCCTTATCGCAAGCCGGGAACAGCAATGCTGACAAAATATCTGGCACAGGGGATTGACCTCGGGGCATCATATGTAATCGGTGACCGGCTGACAGATATTGAACTGGCCGGAAATCTAGGCTGTAATTCAATCTTCTTCGGCAATGAAAAAAACGGAGAGGCTTCGCTCTGCACAACAGACTGGGATGAGATCCGCCGGTTCCTGAAAAAGATACCGAGAAGGGCGACTGTTTCCAGGAAGACCAGTGAGACAATGATAGAAGCTGAGATCACCCTTGACGGAACAGGAAAGAGCAGCATTGACACGGGCATAGGCTTCCTTGATCATATGATTGACCAGCTGGCCCGTCACGGCAGCATCGATATCTGCCTGAAGGCAACGGGGGACCTGAGAGTTGACGAGCATCATCTTGTTGAAGATGTGGCTATTGTGCTGGGAGAAGCCTTTAACATTGCCCTTGGAAGCAAGAAAGGGATCGGACGGTACGGTTTCACCCTCCCGATGGATGACTCGCTCGCGCAGGTGACGCTCGACTTTGGCGGGAGACCGTGGCTGACATGGGATGTTGCCTACAGGTCAGACAGGGTGGGAACCATTCCATCAGAGATGTTTTCACACTTCTTCAGGTCATTCTGTGACAGTGCAAAGTGCAACATCCACATTCATGCTGCCGGTGAAAATGAGCATCACAAGACCGAAGCCATCTTCAAGGCTTTTGCCAGGGCGGTAAGAATGGCCGTGGAAGCCACGGACAACAACATTCTCCCATCAACGAAAGGAACATTATGATAGCTGTTCTGCAATACAACTCAGGCAATATAATGTCTGTAAAGGTGGCACTGGAGAGACTGGGACACAGGGCGGTAATCACATCAGATCCGGAGGTAATCTCCATTGCTGACAAAGTGATCATACCAGGGGTGGGAGAAGCGCGGTCTGCAATGAAATATCTCCGTGAACGGGAACTGGACACGCTGATCCTTTCACTGAAACAGCCTGTTCTCGGAATCTGTCTCGGTCTTCAGCTCATGTGTAAATATTCGGAAGAGGGAGACACAAAATGCCTTGGTATATTCGATACCTCAGTAAAAAGATTCCCGGACGGAGCCAGGGTGCCCCACATGGGATGGAATGACTTTGTCTCTCTGGACAAAGATCCGATCCTTAAGGGAATAAATCTTTCCGATGATGTGTATTATGTGCACAGCTATTACGCAGGAGTCAATGAATACACAACCGCTGTCTGTGACTATGGCATTGAATTCTCGGCAGCAATGCGATGCGACAACTTCTTTGGAACGCAGTTTCATCCCGAAAAGTCAGCTGCGCCCGGATCTTTGATACTTGAAAACTTTATCGGTCTATGAGAATTATTCCGGCAATAGATATAATTGACGGCAGGTGCGTAAGGCTGACGCAAGGCGATTATTCCAGGAAGACTCTTTACAGCCGGGAACCGGTTGAGGTAGCAAGGGAACTCGAGGCGCACGGAATAAAATACCTGCACCTGGTTGACCTTGACGGGGCACGGGAAGGAAAAATCAGGAATCGCGGGGTGCTTGAGGCCATTGCCGACAAGACCGGCCTGAAGGTGGACTTCAGCGGTGGCATCAGAAATGATGAAGATCTGCGCACTGCTTTTCGTTGCGGCGCCTCACAGGTCACATGCGGGAGCATTGCCGTATCCCGGCCCGGTCTCTTCCTTCAATGGCTGGCTGATTACGGTCCTGAACGGATAATCCTCGGAGCCGACTTCAGGCAGAGAAAGGTGGCAACCGGCGGATGGCTGTCAGGATCTGAAACTGATATTATGAACTTCCTCCGGCAGTACAGGTCTGAAGGGGTGGTATATGCCATGTGCACTGACATTGAAAAGGACGGGATGCTCGACGGACCATCCGTTGACATGTATAAAGAGATCGTGCAGATTGAAGGTCTCTCACTCATTGCAAGCGGAGGCATCACCTCGTTGGAAGACTTAATGAAACTGAGGGAAACAGGCTGTGAAGCAGCCATCGTTGGCAAGGCAATTTATGAAGGTAAAATATCACTTAAGGAACTGGCTGAATTATGCTGAAAAAAAGAATCATACCATGCCTTGACATAAGGGACGGGCGAACGGTAAAAGGGATAAGCTTTGTCAATCTGAGGGATGCCGGTGATCCGGTGGAGCTGGCAAGGGCATATGCTGACCAATCCGCAGATGAGATTGTGTTTCTTGATATCACGGCAACACATGAGAAGAGAAAGACGCTGGCACACCTGGTTGAAAAGATTGCAAATGCAATAAACATTCCGTTCACAGTCGGAGGAGGCATCAGCACCAGGGAGGATGTATCAGTTCTTATCAGTTCCGGGGCTGACAAGGTAAGCGTCAATTCAGCTGCTGTAATCGAACCCCGGCTGATTTCCAGTCTCGCTGACAGCTTCGGAAGTCAGTGCATAGTAGTTGCAATTGATGCTCAATTCACTGACGGTGAATGGATGGTTTGCATCAACGGCGGAAGGAAGGTTACGGGATTACGGGCCCTGGATTGGGCCGGGGAGGCTGAGAGACTGGGCGCCGGAGAGATACTCCTCACCTCATTTAACCGCGACGGTACAAAAGAGGGCTTTTCAATTGACATAACCTCTGCAATCAGCGACAGGGTAAACATCCCGGTCATTGCCTCTGGCGGCGCAGGTACAATGGAGCACTTCAGAAAGGTCTTCGAAGAGACTTCCTGCAGCGCTGCCCTGGCGGCCTCGGTATTCCACTTCGGCGAGATACTGATCCCTGATCTGAAAAGATACCTTCAGAATAATAATATAAACGTAAGATTATGAATATCGATTTTAAAAAAGGTGAAGGCCTGGTGCCTGCCGTAATACAGGACAGCTGCACAATGCAGGTGCTGATGGTCGGTTACATGAATGAGGAGGCTTACAGCAAAACGGTAAGCGAAGGAAGGGTGACTTTCTTCAGCCGCAGCAGGCAGAGTCTCTGGACCAAGGGAGAGACCTCAGGAAATTTCCTGACGGTAAAAGAGATTCTTCCAGACTGTGACAGTGATGCCCTGCTGATACGGGTTGAACCTGCCGGACCTGTATGCCATACAGGAACAAACTCATGCTTCGGCGACAGGGAGACAAAAGGATTTCTTTACAGGCTCGAGAAGATTATCGGTGAGAGGATAAGTGAAAACGCCGCTGATTCTTATACAAACAAATTATTTCATAAGGGTATTAACAAGATCGCCCAGAAGGTTGGGGAAGAGGCTGTTGAACTTGTGATAGAGGCCAAGGACGACAACATTGACCTCTTCAGAAACGAGGCTGCTGACCTTCTTTACCACCTGCTGGTTCTCCTCAGGGCCCGGTCAACGACACTTTCAGAGATTGAAGAGGTGCTCTCACAGAGACATAGGACAAAATGAAACAAAAGCTGGAGAGCCGTTAAAAAAAAAATTTACCTCGCAGCAGCTGTGGTATAAAATAATCACTATGTTTGCACTGATGAAACGATTCAAGGTATATAACTGGCGCTGGTGCAGCTCATTGATTGAAGCTGTGAATCAGGCCGTTATATAACCCGTATAGGATAATTATACAAAAAGGCACGCTGATCACAGCGTGCCTTTTGTTTTTTTATTAACCCTGTTAAACATTAACGAAAATGAAAAAGATCACAAAAATTCTTCTGTCTGAAAACGAAATGCCCCGGCAATGGTATAACATCATGGCAGACATGCCCAACAAGCCTCTGCCGCCGCTTAATCCGGCCACGGGCAAGCCTGTGGGCCCTGAGGACCTCTCGGTCATCTTCCCGATGGAGCTCATAAAGCAGGAAGTCTCAACAGAGAGATACATTGACATCCCCGATGAGGTACTCGATCTCTACCGGACATTCCGTCCCTCTCCCCTCTTCCGGGCGCACAACCTGGAGAAGGTCCTCGGCACAAAGAGCAAGATCTATTACAAGTACGAAGGTGGTAACTATTCCGGCTCACACAAGGCCAACACCGCCATCCCCCAGGCATACTACAACAAGATGGAGGGTGTGAGGCGCATCACCACGGAGACCGGTGCGGGGCAGTGGGGCAGTGCGATGAGTTTTGCATGCAACCACTTCGGGCTCGATCTGCTGGTCTTCATGGTCAGGGTCAGCTACAACCAGAAGCCCGGACGCAAACTGATGATGAACACCTATAATGCCAAGGTGGTGCCTTCACCCAGCACAATGACTGCGGCAGGCCGCAGAGTCCTCGAGGCTGATCCCGATTCCCCCGGCAGCCTGGGTATAGCCATCTCAGAGGCCATGGAGATAGCGGCACAGGATCCATATACCAAATATGCTCTGGGCAGCGTGCTCAACCATGTTATCCTGCACCAGACAATCATTGGCCAGGAGGCGATGCTGCAACTGGAGAAGGCAGGAGACTACCCGGATGTGGTTATCGGTTGCTTTGGCGGTGGTTCAAACTTCTCCGGGATATCATTCCCCTTCCTCAGGGAGAATCTCGTCAATGGCAGGAATACCAGGCTGGTGGCTATTGAACCTGCATCATGCCCCAAGCTTACCAAAGGGAAATTCAGATACGATTTCGGCGACCAGTCAGGAATGACCCCGCTGCTTCCGATGTATACCCTCGGCCATAACTTCATCCCGGATAAGATTCATGCCGGCGGTCTGCGTTATCACGGGGCAGGTGTACTCGTAAGCCAGCTGCGTAAGGACGGCTTCGTGGAGGCCAAGGCGAAGTTCCAGCGCGAGTGTTTCGAGGGGGCTATACTCTTTGCCCGTTCAGAAGGAATTCTCCCGGCACCGGAATCGTCATATGCTATCGCCGGTGCTCTTGACGAGGCAAGACGGGCTGACCTCGAGGGTGTATCAAAAACGATACTCTTCAATCTCAGCGGCCACGGTCACTTTGACATCACAGCCTATGAGAAGTATTTCGAGGGTAACCTGCCTGACCACGAGGCCACAACCGAAGAGATCAGCCAGTCACTGGAAAACTCGGCTATCCCGGTCCTCACATAAAGACTGTGTACTGTAAACTAAAATGGAGATGAGGCGTGGCCTCATCTCCATTTTCTTAATGATATGGGTTTTATTAAATGATCAGCTGCATTTCGATGTGCCGCAATCGCTGCATATCAGGCATCCCTCCTGGTAAACCACCGCAGTGGAACCGCAGTTCTCACACTTGCCTTTGGCCTTCGTGCCGTTGGGGATGTAACGCTTGAGCGATCTCTCCACCCCGTTCTTCCAGGTGTTGATAGATTCGTTATCAAGCTTCATCGAGGAGACCAGCTCAACCACGTCCTTGACGGGCATACCGTAGCGCAGAACCCCCGAGATGAGACGCGCATAATTCCAGAACTCCGGTTTGAACATGTGCGAAAGACCGCCCAGTGTGTTCTTGTAGCCGTATTTGTCAGTATACTGGAAGTCGTACCTGGTGTTGCCTGCATCATCCTTGTTCTTGATGATCCTCCCCTTGATAATGCTCTTTGGAATGGGGAACATCTCATCATCCTGGAGACCGGTGAAGATCTCGTAGGGTACTCCGTCCTTCAGTCCGACAAACGCGATCCATTTTTCCTCGTTATTCTGGAAGCGGATGACGTCAGCCTCAAGCACCTTGGGCCTTAGCGGCGACCAGTCGCCCTTCTTCTCCTCCTTGCTGTTTGATACCAGCACACCGGCCCTGGAGCCGTCGCGGTAAACGGTTGCACCCTTGCATCCCTCTTTCCATGCCGTGAGGTAGAGTTCGGAGACAAGCTCCTCCTTCGCCTCGGCGGGAAGGTTGATTGTAACGCTGATGGAGTGGTCAACCCATTTCTGAATGGCTCCCTGCATCCTCACCTTCGCAACCCAGTCGACATCATTGGCAGTAGCCTTGTCATACGGAGAAGCGGAAACGATATCATTCAGCTGAGTCTCCGTCATCTCCTTCACCTCCTCGTACTTATAGCCGTTCACCTTCATCCAGTCGATGAACTTGTGATGGAAGACAACAAACTCCTCCCAGCAGTCCCCCACCTCGTCGACAAAGGTCACCTTCACGTCCTTGTCGTTGGGATTGACCTTACGGCGGCGCTTGTAGTAAGGCATGAACACCGGCTCTATCCCGGATGTTGTCTGGCTCATCAGGCTGGTGGAGCCGGTTGGGGCAATTGTCAGCAGGGCGATATTGCGCCTGCCCTTGCTCTCCATCACTTCAACCATCCCGGGATCGGCTTCGCGAAGGCGGCTGATGAAAGGATTGTTTTTTTCACGTTCTGCGCTGTAAATGGGGAATGCGCCTCTCTCCTCCGCCATGTTGGTTGAGGCTCGATACGCCTCGATGGCCAGCGTGCGGTGAACGTTCACCGAGAACTCTGTGGCTTCGTCTGTCCCGTACCTGAGACCAAGCGCAGCAAGCATGTCGCCCTCGGCTGTAATGCCGATGCCGGTACGCCTGCCTTCACCGGTCTTGTGACGGATATTTTCCCACATATTACGCTCCACACGCTTCAGTTCCGGATCCTCCGGATCAGCGTCAATCTTGGCGATGATGGCATCTATCTTCTCCTGCTCGAGATCGATTATATCGTCCATAATACGCTGTGAGAGATGCACATGCTCCTTGAAAAGGTCGAAATCAAACTTCGCCTTTGGCGTAAACGGATCCTTCACATAGCTGAAGAGATTGATTGCAATCAGCCTGCAACTGTCATAAGGACAGAGTGGTATCTCACCGCACGGGTTGGTGGAGACGGTCTCGTAACCGAGATCGGCATAGCAGTCAGGAACACTTTCGTTTCTGATTGTATCCCAGAAGAGTACGCCCGGCTCTGCTGATTTCCAGGCGTTGTGCACTATCTTGTTCCAGAGTTTGCGGGCATCAATCTCCCTGACAAACTTCGGGTTATCTGAGTTGATGGGGTATTGCTGGCGGAATGATTTGCCGTCAATTACCGCCTGCATGAAGTCGTTTGTGATTTTCACGGAGACATTGGCCCCGGTGACTTTGCCCGCCTCAAGTTTTGCATCTATAAAACTCTCAGAGTCAGGATGTTTGATAGAGATAGAGAGCATCAGCGCTCCGCGGCGACCGTCCTGCGCCACCTCGCGGGTAGAGTTGGAATAACGTTCCATGAAGGGAACCACGCCGGTGGATGTGAGGGCGCTGTTGAGCACAGGTGATCCCTTGGGACGGATGTGTGACAGGTCATGCCCTACGCCACCGCGACGCTTCATGAGCTGTACCTGCTCCTGATCTATCTTCATGATACCGCCGTATGAGTCAGAGTCTCCCTTGTTGCCTATGACGAAACAATTGGAGAGCGAGGCTACCTGGAATTCATTGCCGATGCCGGTCATTGGCCCGCCCTGCGGGATGATATATCTGAAGTCCCTGAAAGCCTCATAGATGACCTCGGCGGGAACAGGGTTGGGATATTTTTGTTCGATTCGGTATATCTCGGAGGCAAGACGCTGATGCATATCATCGGGTGTCTTCTCATAGAGGTTCCCGAACGAGTCCTTGAGAGCATATTTGCTTGCCCATACCTTCGCCGCCAGGTCATCGCCTCCGAAGTAGAGACGAGTCGCCTTAATGGCATCATCGTAGGTGAAAGTCTTTTTCGGACTCTCGCCGGCAGACCTGCTTTTCTTCTCCGTCAGCGCCTCTTCCTTTTTGATCTTCCTCTCCTCTTTTGTTAAAAGCTCCTTTTCATTAGAGGTGACGGTGCCCGAATGGACAGTTGAATCTCCCATTGATTGTTAAATAATATTAAGGTTTGAAAATAAGTTAGTTAGTCTACCTTCCGTAAATATGAACGGGTTTTGCTAAAATAGGCAAGCCGGCAAGAGGAGACAAGAAGAAAAGTTCTCTTTTATCAACAGACATATTAACTTTTATGAACTTTGTGGATGCCATCTGTCCATGTCGCGCAAACTGCTCTTCATGCCCGCCAACCTGACCTCCGGTAATTTATCATGCCCGGCATGCTGATAAAAAAGAAGGCTGCCTCTCTTTGAGGCAGCCCCTTTTATTATCTCTCACGCAACTTGAGCAGCGTGTCAAATTGCTTAATGTATAAAGGTTGCTATTACTTACTTCGAGCTTACGTGGCTGAAATAAAAGCTGGGTGAAAGTTGAATTGTTGATACTCCTGTTGATGAATTTGTATAGGTAATCTTCGGTGCAATTAGTGTTAGCATATCACCAACTTTCAGATCTTTGGCAGCTATCAAACCTTTTCTGTAATCACCTGTTGCACCATAACCCGGATAACAGCCATACACGTAGATTTCACTTTCGCCGTCTTTCAGATAAAGATTACCAAATGTATCATTGGTAATCGATGTAATTTCACCGGTTACCATAAAGTATGTATTTGGATCGTCAGGTTTAAGCAGCACCTCTGCAATGGTAGCCGGTGTTACAGGAATAGAACTTTCCAGAACGGCAGAACCAACCTGAGGAGTACCCTGGTATTCGGCACGTTTTCCGACAATTGTGATAATGTCACCCACTTTTAAACCTTTGGTACTGAAATCCTGAATACCATATACAAAGACCTCCCCTGAGAAATCTCTCATGTATAATCTGCCAGATGTGGCATTGGTAATACTGGTTATCACACCTGAAAGGCGATACGGAATGGTACTAACTTCAGCCGCAAGAAACTCGGCGATACTTACCTTTATAATCGCTCCTTTTTGGGTAAGTGTTGTTTGTGAAGTATAGTCCTTAGTCCCGTCAGTGGTATGGAATGTGATTGTGGTTCCGCGGTCTCCGCCTGTATTGGCATCGGCCCTGAATTTCACAACAACAGACGTTCCTTCTGATTGGATGGAGGAAATTGACAACCAGGATTCGGCATCTTCTGGAATTTCTACCGATACACCTTGTCCTTTGCAGGTAAGGTATGCAATAAATTCACCACCTTCGAACGGAAGAGTTGCGTTATCTACCGAATCAACTTTCACAAGTGATTTGTTAATTTTGATAACTGTTACATCCACCAACTCCACTGTTGATCCGTAGGTGGTTTTTGGTCCCTGAACAGTTACTTCATCACCCACTTCAAGCCCCAGGCTTAAAAAGTTTCTCGTAGCGCCCTTCGCATCAAGGGTACCATATATATAGATAGAACCTGTTGCATCCTCCAGATACCAGTTACCGTAGACGGTATTGGCTATTGCTGTACAAACCCCGGTTACCTGATAGGTCTTGTCGTTTGGTCCGGCAATTACCTCCGCACAGGTGGCAGATTCAATTTTTGCCAGGCCCTGGATGACGTTTATTCTCTGAGTTTTGTCTCCACATTGAATTTTTACCTCTCCTGTGCGCCCATCCAAGGTAGATTCAGCCGAAAATGTAAGCGTTGATTCACCGGCATTGCCAGAGGTTGAAGAGATAGTCAGCCATTGTAAACTGTTATCTACTGTCCAGCTATCATTGGCTGTTACGGTAATGGATGCAGAACCACCCGCTACCGGGATAGACACGTAAGACGACGATACCTGAATTTCATCAAGCAACGTCACAGAGAATTCATCGTCACAGCTTACCATCAGGGCAACTGTCGCGATGAATAATGGGAAAAAGTATTTTAATTTCATATTGTCTGTACTTTTTATTAGTTGAAAATATATTTGATGCCGATTAAAGCATACCAGCACTGACCCAATGTGTAGCTTGGTGTGAATGTTTTGGTATCACCATTGATTGAAGAGGGTGTGGAGAATGTAGCCACACCGTCAGCATCCACACCTTCATATTTGAGGATACGAGCTTCCGACCCGATTGCCGGATTCAGATATTTGGCGACGCCCCAGTCAGAATTAAACAAGTTCAAAACATTTTTGAGATCGAGGCTAAGTTGCAGCGTATGTTTGTCTTTGCCTGCATTAAAAACAAAATCGTGTTTGTAGCCAAAGTCAATGCGATGAACCCAGGGAGAGTAAACGCTATAGGGCTCTGCATATTCCCCCTGATGATTTTTCAGATAACTATTGGCATGAACATAGTCCATAAAGCGGGTTTTGTCGTCTGCCGAAACAAACCGGAATTGATTGCTTTCCACATCAGCGTCGGTGGGAACATAGATTGCATCGTAGTTGTAACCGTCACTGTTGATATCATTAACCATCATGTATGAGTAGTTTGCTCCACCAAGCCATGCTTCATAGATAAGGCTATAGTGATTACCGCTGTTGTCGCGGGCAGTAAGCGAAGCCACCAGACGATCGGGTGTGTTGTATTGGGAATTATGCAATCTGATGAAGTTGGGGCCTTCCACCGTGGGCACGTATGTAAATGCAGATTCTGCAGCCGATCCGGGCATACCGGTCACATCTTTGGCAACCGTGTGTGCATAGGCAGCCATCAGATTGAGCCATTTTGCCGGTTGAGCATTGAAAATAATGTTGCCTGACCAGCCATAACCGAGGCTTGTGTTTTCCAGCACAAAGGCTTTTGTGTTGGTACGATAACCGGCAGGATAAATCGGACGATTGTCAACACCGTTGAAACGGGCGAAACCACCAACATTTGGAATACTCCAGTCAGAAATAGTAACACCGTTGATTGTTTTGTTGTAAATTCCTTCTACCGTTACAGAGAACGGAAAAGATGTTTTGAATGTATAATCAACAGCAAGTGACGTTTTCCAAACCTGCGGCATTTTGAAGTTTGGATCTACACCGTTAACAGCGGAAGGAACTGTCCCATCTTCAGGAGAAATCGTTGAAGGATATCCCAATGATGTTAACTTATTATAAAGTGCAGAAATAGTAGCATTCCCGTCAGCATCAGTTACAAGACCGCCGGCAAATTCATCCATTGTGAAACCTCTTTTTGCTGCGTTCGCTGCATTTATCTGTGCCTGATACTGTACCATTCCACCGTTGGTAGGCATATTGGTGAAGAATACAAGCGGTAAATTGCCCGCGAAAAGACCGGTACCTCCACGAACTTTCAGGCTCTTATCGCCAAATGTATCCCACACAAAACCTACGCGGGGAGAGAATATGAGATTTGCGTCAGGCCATTTTCCTGTATTGATATTACGACCGGAATAATCAAGGGCCAAAATAGCGTTGTTTGTAATCAAATCATTATTATCGAAGAAAAGCCCATCGATACGAACTCCATACGAAAGTTTGAAGTTTGCATTAACCCTCCAATCATCTTGCCCGTAAACTCCAATTTTGTTTGTTCTTATGCGAGCTGCGGGATTGCTCTCTCCATCATAACCATAAGTTAAGTTTACAATTTCAGGTGTTCCTTCGTTTAAGAAGTCGTCAAGACTTGAGTAGCGATAGTATCCTGTACCGTTACGCATATAAGCATTATCTGCCATTTTATATTCGTAGGCTACTCCACCTACAATTTTATGATTGCCTAAATAGCGTGTTAGTTCGTCCTTGATATTCAAAACGTTGTTGTGAACAGCATTGTTCCATGTAAAAAGTTCATATCCCAAAGACAAATAGGCTTGCCCGTCTTTCAAAATATCGATGAAAGGGAATTCATCGGAAGTAGATCCGCGTACATCATCAAGTTTTGAGAATGTTGCCAGAAACTGGTTGGATACGTTATCGGACAATCGGCTGTTTAAGTCAAAAGAGAATGAATGAACAAGATTGTTCATAGAATACATCGAGTTAGCATACGACATTGAGGCCTGTGACATTCTTGCCTCAGACATACGGGTACCTCCGTCCATGGATGAAGCATTTGGAGAACTCCAGTTAAGGTTTTTTGTGTAGTTATAACGCAGGGCCAGATGATGTTTGTCTGTGATATTCCAATCCAAACGCGCAAGAAGTTTGTAGTTGTTTTCATCAGCAGGGAAATTTGTAAACGATCCCGTATCATATCCATACTTACTTTTAACATAATCAGAAACTGTCTGAAGATCGCTTACTGTCGTGCGGGAAATATAATTGTCGGCATCGGCGACACCATCCGTTGAAGCTCTCCAACGATTGACAATGGTTGGTGTTTTAGCCATTTCACCGTTTACAAATAAGAACAATTTGTTTTTGACAATAGGTCCACCAAAAGTAAAACCATAAGTTGTATTGCGGTCAACATCACGTGCACCTGCGATTTGCTTACCATTAACAGCATCACCGCGCATGTTTTCATTTCTGTGATAAGTGTAGGCACTGGCTTTAAAGGTATTTGTACCGGATTTTGTAATAGCGTTTACACCACCACCTATAAAGTTAGTCTGACGAACATCATATGGAGCGATTACAACCTGTAATTCTTCGATAGATTCAATAGAAATTGGGTTGCCACCACCGGGCAGAGCAGAACTCAAACCGAAGTTGTTGTTGAAATTCGCTCCATCCACTGTAAAGTTAGCCGTACGACCATCTGAGCCTACAAAGCTCATACCATTCCCTCCGTAAGGTGAAAGGCGGGTAACATCGATAATACTGCGGCTTACTGTAGGCATATTAGCTATCTGGGTATTTGAGATATTGGTCACTGCACCGGTTTGCGTGGTATTGAATTTTGATGTCGCGTAACCAATCACGGTAACCTCTGTCAACCCGGTCGTGGTTGGTGCCATGGTAGAGTTCAGTGTTGTATTTTCTCCTAGCATCAGGGTAATCTCAGTGTAACTCTGAGTTGAGTAGCCGATGAAAGTTACATTGACCGTGTAGGGGCCTCCGGGACGCATACCCTGAATTGAATACAAACCCTGGGCATTTGACGTGGCACCATAAACGGTACCGGAAGGCACGTGAGTTGCAATTATCGTGGCACCCGGCAACGGCTGACCGTCGGTCTCCGTAATCTTGCCATTGAGAGTTGAAGTTGTCACCTGCGCCATCAGGGTAGCAGACCCTATGAACAAGGACAACAGAATGAAAGTTAGCTTTAGTTTTCGCATGATTGGATTAAGTTAGAAAAGTTATGGTTATTGTTCTGTATTATAATAATGATTTTCAGGTGATTCAGGATGAACCCCGATGCTGTCGGGGCAGAAGGTTAAATTACATTTACGGGCAGAATTAGCCAGCCTTGTCATTTTGTAATTATTAACAACTTTTTAACGTGTTATCAAAAAGATATGAGCAGGTCATTTCCGGTTTTTTAGAGCCTCAAAGGTAATAAACTCCTACTTTTACAGAAATTAAATTTTTGTTTCAATGATACGCCTGATAGCCCTGTTCATCTCAATTGTCCTCCAGATAGTCGCCGCAGGCATAGCCCTGCGCTTCATGAAGCTGACGCGGTACCGCCTTTCCTGGATACTCCTTTCCTCCTCCTTTGTACTGATGGCAGTGCGCACCCTGATACAGCTCATAGAGTATTTTCAGGGTAAACCTTCGTTTGAACTCATGATGGCAGACGAGTGGATGAACGTCCTCATATCTGTAATGATCATCACCGGGGTAATACTCATCAGGGAGCTCTTCTACTCGCTGAAGCGTGCAGAGACAGACCGGACGAGGTCGGAACACCGGCTGCTGAACGCTGTCATAAACACCGAAGAGACTGAAAAAAAGAGATTTGCCAAGGATCTTCATGACGGACTGGGCCCGCTGCTTTCCACGGTTAAGATGTCATTGTCAGCACTAACAACCCGTGTAACGGATCCTGTAGGAACGGAGATTCTGAATAACACGTCTCATGTTGTCAACGAAGCCATCAACACAATCAAGGAGATCTCCAACAATATGAGCCCGCATGTACTCACAAACCTTGGAGTCGCCAGCGCAATAAGCACCTTTACCGCAAAAGTGAACAGCACCCGGAGCGTGAAGATCGATTTCCGTACAAACATGGAGGGGGAACGTTTTGACAGCGATAAGGAGGTGGTGATTTACAGGGCTGCCTGTGAACTGATAAATAACGGAATGAAGCACTCCGGAGCCTCAAGGATAGAAATTGAACTCCGGCGGCACCAAAAAATTATTACCTTGCAATACCTTGACAACGGCCGCGGGTTCGACATGGAGAAGCTCTCATCCGAAGAGGCGGTGGGAATGGGAATACCCAATATCGAGACAAGGGTGAGGTCAGTCAACGGAGTCTTCGTTATCGAGAGCTCACGGGGCAAGGGCACAAGCGCACTCATCAGGGTGGACCAGTGAGATGTGCGAATTGCGAATTGCGAGTTGCGAGTTGAATAAAAAGAATTGCAGACAAATAACCGTATGCTGGATAATGCCCGTAGGGCATAAAGAATTGTCGATGTGCGAATTGCGAATTGACTAAAAAGAATTGCA
>AMWB02134368.1_pt1 | contig 73695 bp, 51 predicted proteins | sample 200311 | NCBI WGS metagenome assembly AMWB02 (sample SAMN02737377, study PRJNA173069) | bioreactor metagenome | biome: anode biofilm in microbial fuel cells | place: USA: California | collected 2010-12-16 | reverse complement strand
GTTGAGCCTCCTTATTGTATCGCTGTAAGCAAGGGCATCCCCGCTGAAGAGCTCCCGGATGAAGTAGAACCTGTCGTTTATGCCGATTGCAGCGCCGATGTCGGCTATCGGTTTGCTGTGCAAAGCAGTTGAGATTGCCTCATCCTGTCTTACAGGTGAGATCTTATCGCCCAGGGTGCCTGCCTGGCTGAAGCGGTCAGCAAGTATTGCCTTTGACGGTTCATGGTTCTTATGTGCTGCTGAAGGTTGTTTTGCAGGCTCAGTGGTTGGTGCAGGCTGACGGGAGTGTGATGTCTCAGCAGTCAGTGCGGTTGCATGGCCGCTCTGCAGCACAGTCTCTGCGGCCGGTTCAGGTTCAGTTTCATGGACAGGCTGCGGTACCGGAGCAGGCTCCGTTGCCTGTTCCTTCACCGGTACTCTCTCCTCAGCGACCTTCACTGGAGATGACTCCATTGCTGGTATGCTGCCATGGGTAACAGCTTCCTTCACGGGAGCCTTCTCCATGGCAGGGATGCTGTCATGGGTAACAGCTATGGTAACCTCTCTGGCCCGAGCCATACCGGGGAGGAGTTTCAGCAGGTCGGAGGCGCTCTGCACCCGTGACCTTGCGAGTTTTATCTCAGCCAGTTCCGGACCGGATATGTTATTGAGCTGTTCAAGCAATGCCAACGCCTCATCCAAGTCCCTCTCTATTATGTTTACAGCTTTCAGGAAATCCATCTCTGTCTGTTTATTATTCTGATCGTTTTCTTTATTTTGCAAAAGTAATCAATATTAATTTTTCAGGCCTGAATAATTCTACCCGTAGTATTGAACGGCCCTTGCACTATCTGAAGTATGGAGTTTCTGGAAAATTCGGTTGACAATGCCGGCAAGCGCGGTTCCGTGGAGGTGATAGCAGGCTCGATGTTTTCAGGGAAGACTGAGGAGCTTATCAGGCGTCTGCGCAGGGCGAAGTTTGCGGGCCTGAAAGTCGAGATATTCAAGCCTGCGGTTGATACCCGCTATTCCGAAGACATGGTGGTTTCCCACGATGAGAAGTCTATCTTGTCAACTCCGGTTGAGAATGCCTCATCAATTCTCCTGCTGACAAGCGGTGTCGAGGTTGTGGGGATAGATGAAGCCCAGTTTTTTGACAACAGTCTTGTGGAGGTATGCACGATGCTTGCCGACAGCGGTACGAGGGTCATTGTTGCAGGTCTCGACATGGATTTCTCCGGAAGGCCTTTCGGCCCCATGCCTGCCCTTATGGCCACGGCTGAATTTGTGACCAAGGTACATGCAATATGTGTCAGGTGCGGCAATCTTGCCAACTACTCCTACCGTAAGACCAAGTCTGAAAAGGTGGTTGTGCTCGGCGAGAGGGATATCTATGAGCCGCTGTGCCGGTCATGTTACAAAAAATCAGTTAACAGGTGATACTCGAAGCAGGTGAGCTCGCACGCATTACGATCGGAATACTTACCGGTGATGATAAGCTGATAGTCAACGGTATAACAATTGACAGCAGGGCTCCGGGTGCAGGTCCTGATCTGCTTTTCATTGCATTGCGGGGTCCCAATCATGACGGCCATAAATTCATTGAGCATCTGTATCACAGGGGGATAAAACTGTTCCTTGTTGACACCCTGCCGGCTAACCACGGAGAGATGGCCGGCGCCGGATTTGTCATGGTGGATAATACCATGGAGGCATTGCATCGTCTTGCCGGGTGGAGGCGGGAGGGTTTCAGGGGTAAAGTCATAGCAGTGACGGGGAGTGCAGGGAAGACAATTGTCAAGGAGTGGCTGGCCGGCGTACTGAGCACCTCTAAAAGCGTAATAAGAAGTCCGAGAAGCTATAACTCCCAGGTCGGGGTGGCTCTTTCACTGATGAACCTGGATGACCATTATGACGTGGCAGTCATTGAAGCAGGGATATCAAAGCCCGGTGAGATGGAGAAACTGGCACGCATCATACGGCCTGACACTGTAATTATAACAAATATCGGTGATGCACACGGCGAAAACTTCACGGGAAGAGAGGCTGTTGCATCAGAAAAGCTGAAGCTGGCGGCAGGAGCAAGTCTTGTGATCTGCTGTGCTGATGATCAGGTCATAATGAAGGAGATGGCATCACGCTATCCCTCAGTACCTCTCTTTACATGGTCAGTATCCGGACAGGAAGCCGGATTGCGGGTTGAAGTCGCCGAAACTAAAAATAACGGGCAGATCCTGCGCTGTGCAACGGCCGGGAGGTCTTTTGAAGCGGTAATCCCTTTTGCTGATCATGCTTCCGCGGAGAATGCTGTCTCTGTCATCGCATGCTGTATCACGGAGAGTCTGCCGGATCAGTCGATAGTAAAAGGGATGTCAGAACTTCCGGTGGTGGCCATGCGTATGGAGACTAAGCGGGGGATGAACGGATGTACCCTTATTGAAGACTATTATAATTCAGATCCGGCATCACTGGGGATGGCGATTGATTTTCTAAGGACACATTCAAGGGGAAGAACAGCGTTGATCTTATCTGATTTCAGGCAGATCGGCGGTGATGAGAAGGAGCTTTATGAAGGGGTGGCAAGGGCTGTGACGGGCGCCGGCATAGACCGATTCATCGGTATAGGGGAAGCACTGTCGCGATGCAGGGATGGGTTTCCTTACGGATCACTCTTCTTTGCATCCACGGAAGAGTGTGCTGACGCAATCCGGTCGCTGAACTTCCATGATGAGACTATCCTTATCAAGGGCGCACGTGTCTTCGGACTTGAACGCCTCAGCGGACTCCTTGTAAGTCAGCTACACCAGACACGGCTGGAGATAAATATGACTGCCGTGGCTCATAATTTTAACGAATTCAGAAGGTTGCTGAAGCCGGGCACGGGAATGATCGCGATGGTGAAGGCGTTTGCATATGGTTCGGGCTCGGCGGAGATAGCATCGCTCCTCGAATATAACGGGGTAAGCTGGTTTGCCGTGGCATATGCCGACGAAGGTGTTGCCCTCAGGGAAGAGGGGATAACGTCGCCGGTGATTGTCATGAATCCTGATGAGGGTGTACTGGAGCTGATGATCAGCCATAACCTTGAACCGGAGATATACAGCCTGGAGTCATATCATGCCTTTGCATCCGTTGCCAGAAGATTTGGCCTGCTGAATTATCCTGTACATATCAAGCTGGACACCGGAATGCACAGGCTGGGATTCAGCCCTGAGGATCTTGATGAACTGATTCCCTGTTTACTGACTCAGCAACATCTGAAAGTGGTATCCCTGTTCTCGCATCTCGCAGCCAGTGATGATCCGGCGCTTGATTCCTTCACCCGCTTCCAGGCCTCAATACTGACCAATGCGGCCGGGAGGCTTAAGAGGTCACTTGGGTACGGCTTTAATGTTCACCTGCTTAACACGTCAGGCATAATCCGCTTCCCTGAATACCAGTTTGACATGGTAAGAATCGGTATAGGCCTCTACGGAATTGGCAGTCATGAGGGAGTTGCACTTCGGCGGACCGGCAGATTTGTGACTGCAGTGTCACAGGTAAGGAGTGTCCCTGCCGGTGACCCGGTGAGTTACGGCTGCAGGGGCATATCGGATCACGACAGGGAGATAGCTGTCATCCCGGTGGGTTATGCTGACGGATTGCGAAGAGAGCTGGGCGAGGGGAAGGGCAGCCTGTTTATAAAGGGGCAGCGGGTACCGATAACCGGGAAAATTTGCATGGATATGTGCATGGCGGATGTTACGGGAATGAATGTCAGAAGAGGTGATGAGGCTGAAGTATTCGGGACAGGCATATCCATCGAAGAGATAGCTGATCTGTGCAATACAATACCCTACGAAATCCTTACCTCGATTCCGCAAAGGGTCAAAAGAGTTTATGTAAATGAATAATCAGCCCAGCTGGCTGATCTTTTCGAGCCTGGCCGGATCAACAATGCTTATCTTCTTGCCTTCAAGCAAAATGACTGACTCTGTGGCGAACATTGACAGTGTGCGGATGGCATTGGATGTGGTCATGTTGGAAAAACAGGCCAGATCCTCACGGGAGACGTACGCCCTGATTGTACGTCCGTCACCTTCGAGTCCGTAAGTATCTCGCAAAACCAGCAGTGATTCGGCCAGCCTGCCGCGGATGTGCTTCTGCGTCAGTGAGACGGTCCTTTTGTTTGAGAATGAGAGTTCAAGTGCCATCATTCTCATCAGCTTCATTGAAAGATCAGGATTGCGTCTGATAAGCTTCATAAACGGATCCCTCTCAAACCGGCATATGCCCGAATCTTCAATCGCTACTGCCGAGGCTGAGTAGGCCGATCCTGATATGAAAGCCGCGAAACCTATGAGTCCCTGTGGCCTTACCATCCTGATGATCTGCTCCCGGCCGCCTATTCCTTCCTTGTAAACCTTGACCTTGCCACAAGCAAGAGAGTAAAGTCCGGCAGGCCTGTTGCCCTCGTGAAAGATCATTTCCCCCTTCTTCACCGATTCGCAGGCATGATCCTGGATCAGGAACTCCTTATCCTTGTCGGGCAGTTCCCGGAACAGGGAGAATGGTCCTTCAATGCATTGTTCCAGATACGGATTGGTATAAAACATTTCCCCTTATGTTTAACAACATAACAAAGATAGGAAAAAAGCAATGAAAAGGGAAAATTAACGTTTTTTAACACACTATCGCTCAGAGAGTTGAGCGTCAGGTTACTAATCAGCGGTACCTGGAGATAATGGGTATCCGCCTGCCGCTTCCAAAGGCTTTTGATGAGACCCTGAGTATAGGGGGTGTTTGTTTTCTCTTGAATTCGCTGGTTCTGACCAGTTTTATTATTCTTTCAACCGTAGCAGCGTCATAGCCCTCGCCTGTTATCCGGTCCGCGGACCATTCCAGGTCAATGTACCTGTAAAGTATGGGATCCAGGATACTGTACGGCGGGAGTGAGTCGGTGTCCAACTGGTCTGGTTTCAGTTCTGCAGACGGAGGCTTTGAAATAATGGTTTCCGGTATGATCTCGCTGAGTGTGTTTATTTGGCGTGCCAGCTGGTAGACCTCTGTCTTGTAGACGTCTCCGATGACTGACAGTCCGCCGGCCATATCACCGTAGAGAGTGCCGTAGCCTGTTGCTGCCTCGCTCTTGTTGGATGTATTCAGCAGCATGTATCCGAACTTGTTGGCGAATGCCATAAGTATAACAGCCCGCAGGCGCGCCTGAATATTCTCCTCCGTCACGTCTGTTTTCCTTCCGGCGAAGAATGGCTGCAGGGTTTTTTCCATCACCTGCCTGGCTTCCTCGATGCTGACGATGTGGTAGGGCACTCCGAGTTTTTTGGCCATTTTAACCGAGTCGGATACAGAATGATCCGATGAGTAAACCGAGGGCATCAGCAGTGCCAGGGTATTTTCCGGCCCGAGGGCTTCTGCGGCCAGTGCCGTTACTACCGCAGAGTCGATGCCACCTGAAAGGCCGATTACTGCCTGTTTCATGCCGCCCTTGCTGAAGAAATCGCGTATACCTGTCACAAGCGCCCGGTGAATAAACCCGGTCATGTCGTCAGGAAGGGGTGGCGGGCAGGAATATACTGACCTGTCGCAACCGGATTCGGGAAGTGTGATCACCCTTACCTCTTCACCGCAGAATGCGAGTTTCTCAAGCATGGTTCCGTCGGCATCGACGAGCACTGAAGAGCCGTCAAAAATCAGTTCCGTGTAGCCTCCGGCCTGGTTTACGGAGATGAGTGGCACCCCGAATTCCTTCGCATTGCGGGCAAAGACCTCCTCGCGCACCTTAATTCGGTTATGGGAGAAGGGATTGGCTGCTATGTTAATGATAAGCGAGGGTTTCTCCTTCATTATTTCATCAAGAGGGACCACGTCGTAGAGGCGCCATAGTGCCTTGTCTCCGAATGGCTGTTCATCCCAAATGTCTTCACAGATGGTTATGGCGATCTTTTGTCCGTTAAGTTCGACCGGCCGGAAGACGGTTCCCGGCTGGAAGTACCTGTCCTCGTCGAAAATATCGTATGTCGGGAGGAGAGCTTTGTGAATCACATCACTGATCTTTCCATCCTTCAGGAAGTATGCTGAGTTATGAAGGCTTTTGCCGCTGCTTCCGGTGTTCGGGGCAGGGCCTCCGACGATTGCTGCAATGTCAGTGCAGTGTGATGCGATTTCCCTGACCGCGGCTGTTGCTGCATCAATGATGTCAGAGCGGAGCAGCAGGTCAAGTGGCGGGTAGCCTGTGACGGCCATCTCGGAAAAGACTGCCAGGTCAGCGCCGCCTTCACGTGCGGTATTCAGTGCAGCGATTATTTTGCTGCTGTTTCCGGCTATGTCACCAGGAATATAACTTAGTTGTGCGAGTGCAACTTTCATGGCGGGAGGATCAGAACTTCAATCCCAGCCTGATCCTGAACATCCTGATGGTAGACCTGTCCTTAAGCTGGTAGACATCCTTAAGGTCTTTTGTGACGTCGAAGAAATCCTGTGCATAGCTTAATCCCGCAATGAGGGCTGCGTTTATCGGGAGTTCATACTCGATGCCGCCTCCCAGGTGCCATCCCGCATTCAGACCGTATACTTCGTTCTTCGCGTTCTCGGCGTTTATCTGAAGGGTTGGAAGGTCAACAGTTGACTTGAGAAGCATCCTGATGTCAAAGCCAAGGTCAGTGAAATAGGTGAAATACCCCACCTGGTTGGTCTGAAGCCGTATACCTGCAGGTATGTTCATATACCTTAGATTATAACTGATCTCATCACCGGCAGGAACCACCTCCTGGAAGTTGGTGAAGACCATGGTATGTGGTTCTGAAGAGCTCTGTCTTCCGCCGGCTGAGATAAAGCTGATGCCGGAGGATATTGCATAGTTTTCGGAGAAATAATGGAGTACATTAAGTCCTATGTCGAAGCCTGCCCTGGCACCCTGGCCCGTATATTCCGACTCATTTGAGCCCATCCATGAGATTACCGGGTCAGCATGAACTGCAAATTTCAGCTCCTGTGAATGCATTTGTGCAGGCAGTGCACTTGCCAGCAGCAGGATCATGATCCTCAGTTCAGATTGCTTTATTGCTCTTTTCATCTTCTCAATCTTTGCCGGGCTAAAATTATAAATAAATGTCCTTATTTTGTACTGCAAACATGACAATAGAGCTTTTATGACCCGCTTTGCCAGAATCTCCGCCGTATCGCTCCTGCTGTTGCTGGCGGTTGTCACCTCCTCCTGCCGGCGCGATCCCTATAAGGTCAACCTGTCGGGCATCGTGCTCGATCTGAAGATCAGGGACCTGAGCAGTGATATATTCAGCACTCCTCCAAACGAGATGTCTGCGCGGGTTGACCTGCTGCAGAAGGAGTATGGCCGCGCTCTCAGTATCTACAGCAGTGTCATCGGGTTGGGCGATCCCTCTGACGAGAGATGGAAATCGGCATTTATTCTGTTCGCCACCGATCTGCGCAACCTTGAACTGTGGGATGAGGTAAGGCGTGTGTGGCCTGATACCGAGGGTTTGAGACAAGAGCTGGAGAGCGCATTCATGCACTACATGCACTATTTTCCGGGTAAAACGATTCCGGAGGTCATATCATGCATCTCGGTTTTCAATAACAGCGTCATCGTGGATGATTCGCTTCTGATGGTAAGCCTTGACCGATACCTGGGGGCGGATTCTGAGTATTACCCGCCTCTTGGCATTTATTCTTACCAGGCCAGGAAGATGACTCCTGAATATGCTGCTTCCGACTGCATCTATGCCTGGGCGGCAACGGAGTGGGATTACAGTTCTGCCGGATACGGAACGAAGACCCTGCTGAACTCGATGATTCACGAGGCCAAACTGGTCTATTTCACCAAACGGATGATGCCCGCGCTGCCGGACACAATCCTGTACGGTTTTTCCGGAAGACAGATGGAATTCTGCAAGGCAAACGAGGGGATGATCTGGGAGTATCTTGTCAGCAAGGACCTGCTCTTCTCCACTGACGGCTTTCTGATCCGGAAGTTCACCGGCGAAGCCCCTTTCACCAGTTACTTCACGGAGGAGTCTCCGGGACGGGCGGTAGTCTGGACCGGCTTCAGGATTATCGAAAGGTACATGAACAACAATCCGGATGTTACAATGCAGGAACTGATGAGCATGACTGATTGCCAGTCCATTCTGGAAGGTGCTAAGTATAATCCGGATTAACGGTGCGGTGAAAGTCACCGGCAGGGATGGCCGATGCATAAAAAAAGAAGCTGCCTGTTAAGGACAGCTTCCAGAATTCCTGAAAAAGGGGAATGCGGTTTATACCGGATGAATTGCCTCAACAGGACAAACGTCGGCGCAGGCACCACAATCGGTACATATATCCGGGTCAATCTTGTAGATGTCACCCTCAGATATAGCCTCAACCGGACATTCATCTATACAGGTTCCGCAAGCTGTGCAATCATCTGAAATTTTGTAAGCCATTATACTGTTTTTTAAAGATTACGGGCGTAAAATTATCTCTAATTTTTATTCTTTCCTAACCAAACAGAAATAAAATTCACCCTTGCCGGGGATATATCAAATTCGGTGCCATTCATACAGGCTTTAGCCCATGGGATGAGAGTCAGAGAGTCAAAAATCAAGGCTGAATGAGAGGTAGAATATTTTCGGCAGGAGATAGCCGTTGTCTATCCCCCATGCCAGGTCGGCTCTGACGAAGTAGCCGAAGAGCTGTGCCCGGGCGCCTCCGCCGAAACCCATGACCAACGGATCGCGCATGGCGTCAATTGTGACCCTGACCGGGCCGCTCTCATAAACCTGGTCATTCCAGTAGTTCTCATTGCCCCAGGGATCCCATCCGGTCCATGCCATGCCCACATCATAGAAACCTACGAGCTGGAAGCTGTTGAGGAAGCTGGAGCGGAGCGGATGGCCGGCGAAGTATCTGACCACGGGCCAGCGCAGCTCACTGTTTACCAGGGCGAAGTTGCTTCCGTTGCGGATATTCTGGGAAAAGCCCCTCATATTGGTGGCAAGGGCCTGGAAACCGTAGTTTACGTCAGGATTGACCGGCACTGTCTGGTCGAACATCGGGACCTTGTTAAAGAAGAAACCCATCCAGTTGTCTACTCCGCCCATGTAATAGATCAGCCTCGATGGGCCGAAGGAACTACTTGCAGCGAAGCGGTTTGCCCAGATCAGGTCACGGTGGATCTTCTGATAATGTCTGAAATCAGCTCCAAGCACAAACAGGTCACTCTTGCTTCGGTTCACCTCCCTGAAGTATTCGCCGAAGATCTTGAACCGTGTACCGTAATATATATTTATTGTACGCTTCCTGGTGTTGTCATATATTACTTCGCCCTTGATCCCTGCCCAGTGGCGGTCAAATGATGGAGCTGCAAGGGTTGTCAGGTCCGTTGACTGTAACACATAGTTATCATACCGGTAGGTGAGGGTCCCTTTCAGTGCCAGTACGGCGCTCAGGGGCTTGCGGAGGGACATGTAGGTGGTGTAGCTCCTTATCTTGTAGTAGCTGGTGTCATTGTAGCTGTCGAACGACTGTTTATGAAAGATGATCTGCTTGTCAAACTTTCCTTTAAGCGCCTCCAGGCTGACAAGGTACTCATTACTGTCGAAGTTGCCTGAGAACCTGAAGCCCCCGGTGATGCGATAATCCTCGAAGAGGTCTATGGTGCCTATCTTGATGAGCATGTTGAGCCCCGGATTGAAATAGGGCGCTCCTCCGTTATAGGCCTGGTATGTGTTGTTCAGGAAGTTGAAATCGATCTGTGTTGCAGTATAGTTATTGTAGAAGGCTGGACGGTAAACGAGTGCAACCGGCATCTCCATCCTTGATGTGTCAAGGTTGATGTCCATATAGTCCTTCCTCCATTGCAGCTCATAGAAGTTTTCTTTTTCCTTTTCAAAAACGTAGTTACGGAAGTCTATGGGTTCGTCGGCTGAAGCGTAATACTCATACAGCGGCTTTTTGAGGGTGTCATTCATGCGGGCTCTCTCTGCCAGCAGCCAGTCTCTCAGCTGGTTGATGCTGTCAGCTGCCCTGAGCATGTCTGTCTCTTCCCGGCGCCAGAGGGTGGTTTTGATCTCATCTTCATTGACAGGAGGGTTCAGCGAGGCTGATCCGGTAAGCAACCTGTATCGGCCGTTGTCAAATATCACAGCTGCGTCCTGACCTCCTCTCCTGTCAAAGGCTTCGAGGTTCCTGGGATAGTCAGTGGTCTGCCTGGGGGTTATGAAGTAGGAGTAATGAAGTGCCGTGTCAATGTATGCAATTGTACTGTCAATAGCGCCTGTCCAGTGGTTCACTATCCCGTTACCATTGCCCAGAAAACCGGTTGAGGTGACTGATGGCAGCAAAGGCATGGTGAGATCCTGCATTGATCTCTCGCCAAGTCTTGTCAGCCTGTTGTCACGGGTCCTGAGATCATATGTGAACAGGTCGTATGTCAGCCCGGTTCTCTCCTGCGGGTCACCGCGGTTGGAGAGGGTATCGGTCAGCCTGTTTGATGAAAATACAATGGTTTCGTCCTTGCCGCTGATGAAAACCGGATCACGGTCATCGGCAACATCAAATGTTATCCGTTCATTTGTGCCGCTGATAATAGTGTGGACGTAGATATCGGACATGCCGTTTATCACTGCGGAGACTAGCAGCCGGGAGCCGTCAGGGGAGTAGGACATTGAGAGCACCTTTTCAAAGAATGGCATTGTGCGGTGTTCGAATTTTCTCTGGTCAATACGGTAAAAATAGAGTTCCACGCCCCCCTTCTCCTCGTTGGCAAATGTGAGTATCTGTCCTCCGGGATGCCAGGTGAGAACGGGATATGTGTAATCAACCGACTGCTCGAAGCGGGGCTCAACGGTAAATATCTTCCTGGTTTTCCCGGTGGAAGTGTCATAGAGCCATATCTTCCTTTTACCCCAGTCGTTTGATACCCATGCTACCTGGCTGCCATCCGGGCTGACCTTCACGGCCGTAAACCGTTCGTATGGCCTGGCCTTTTTGATTTCCGGGGGTTTGGTGTAGTTTTCTCCGGGTTTAACCTCATAGTATGCGCTGTAGAAGCTTCTCCAGTCGCGGTAGGTGTCCTTTATGCTTTTGCCTAGTCCGTAGAGGAAGCCGTCCTCGATATTGCGGTAGATTTTGGAGAGGTAGATTATGTTCGGAATAATTGCATTGCCATAGGTTTCGCCGATGTATTTCCAGAATGACTGTCCTGCGAAAACAGCATCCTCGTATTCGAGGTTGTCAAGATTTTTGTAGCGGTTGTTGGTGAAGGCATCCCTGACGCGGTTGTCCGTTTCACTGTCCCATCCGTATGCAACGTAATTAATCAATCCCTTGATATACCAGTCCGGGATCTGTATCTGGTTGCTGCTGGTTACCCTGTCGCGCAGGTCGGCGTTGTAAATCATCTCGTAGACGACAACCTCGGCGATGGCGGATGCTATGAGCTTGCTGAATTCTTCGTGATCACCGTTGAACCAGAGCATGATCTTGTTCTTGATGACCCTGCTGTATCCGCCGACGTTGTAGTCCTCCTCCGAGGAGATAAGGCCTACGTTGCTCTGGCGGAAGTCATTCTGCTTGTTGTAGATTATCAGGATCGGACGCTTGTCGAGGGTGTAGTCGAAGTAATCCTCTATCTCATCAAGTTTTTCCTTTGCCTCTTTTGCCGCAAATTCAGCCACTTCGCGTCCGAACTCATTGTAGTAGACATCCATCTCGTCGAACCTGAAATATGTCCAGTAGAAATCACGGTGCTGTACGCGGTTCTTGCCAAAGGTCATCTGCATGCCGTTGTAAAACTGGCCGGCGACAGGAGTGACCGTCAGAAACGAAAGGATAGCCAGGAACGGTATTAAGAGTCTTCTTCGTGTCATAATCACTGACGGAACACCTCCGTATCCGAACAAATTCTATTCCAAAAGGGAGTATCCGTGTGACAAAACTAATGGATAAACCAATAAAAAAACAACCGCTTATACTTTTTTGTTAATTTTGGTGGTTATTATGGTAAAACCTGTGTGGCCTGATCTTTGTTAATGAGATGAAATGACAACATCGATGAGGTAAAAAAACAGACATAATTATGAAAAGAAGTCTAATAATTCTGGTTTTAATGACGTTAGTTGCCGGGATGTATGCCCAGCCGAAGCTTAATTTTGCGAATACCCGTCATGATTACGGCACCATGAAGGAGGAGGCCGGCAAGAAGGAAGCTGTCTTCAGTTTCACAAACACCGGAGACTCAGTCCTGGTAATAACCAGGGTTCAGCCCTCGTGCGGATGTACGGCATCCGACTACACAAAATCGCCAGTGCCTCCCGGCGGAAAGGGATTTGTGACAGCCGTTTTTGATCCGCGCGGCTACAACAGCCGTTTTGCAAAGAGCATATCAGTCTATTCAAATGCGAAGCCTGCAGTGACTGTTCTTATAATTGAAGGGGAGGTGACGCCGCGTGAAAAGACGGTTGAGGAGCAGTTTACCTTTGCCGTGGGGCCTGTAAGGTTCCAGTCGAATCACCTGGCCTTCACAACCACGAAGAAGAGTGAAAAGAAAATCAGGGTTATGCCTGTCATCAACACCTCGAAAGAGCCTGCCACCATTGAATTTGAAAGTTTGCCTGCGCATCTTCAGATGAAGGTTTCGCCTGCCACTCTCAAACCGGGCGAGAAGGGGGTTATAGAGGGTACCTATGATGCGAAGCTGAACAGCAGTTCATGGGGTAACGTGAACGACCTGGTTCGGATGAAGGTAAACGGCCAGCCGATGCCAAACATATATCTGTATGTTTCGGCCAACCTGGTTGAGGATTTCTCAGGTCTCAGTGCACAGCAGCTGGCAAATGCACCGGTTTTCAAACTGGAGTCAAATACGGTAGACTTCGGGACTATCAAACAGAACTCCTCAGCGGACGTCGAGTTCATGTTTACCAATGAAGGCAAGACTGACCTCATCATCAGGCACGTGAAATCAGGTTGCGGATGCACCGCACTGATGCCAACGGAGAATGTAATCAAGCCCGGAGCCAAAAGCTCCATAAAGGCCAAATTCAATTCCGGCGGTTACAAAGGCCAGATTTACAAGAATATCTTTGTCTACACCAATGATCCCAAGAATTCTGAGGTAATGCTTATGATCAAGGGGGAGGTGCTGGTTGAAGCTGACAAGGCGAAGTAAGGAATCCGGAGGTTAAAATTGCAATGAGCAGGGACAGGCGGTCAACAGGGGCTCTCTCGGTACAGCAGGGAGTACCCCAGCCTCCCAGTATCAATCCTGATATGCTTAACCGCCTGAAGAAGAACAGGCGAAGAAAACTCACGGTTGACGATTACGTTGACGGGATCCTTCGTGGAGACCGGACGATACTGAGCCAGGCGATCACGCTTGTCGAGAGCAGTCTTCCTGAACATTATGATCTTGCCCAGGCTGTGGTGGAGCGTTGTCTTCCCGCCAGCTCCCGATCGGTGAGGGTCGGCATCACCGGGGTCCCCGGTGCCGGCAAGAGCACATTCATTGACACCTTTGGCTCTTTGTTGACGCAGCGTTACGGCCGGCGTCTTGCTGTGCTTGCCATTGATCCCAGCAGCCAGCAGAGCGGCGGGAGCATAATGGGAGACAAGACCAGGATGGAACAGCTGAGTACTGACCCTGATGCATTCATACGCCCTTCGCCATCGGCAGGCTCCCTTGGCGGGGTGGCGCGCAAGACGAGGGAGTCAATAATACTCTGCGAGGCCGCCGGGTTCGACACCATTCTCGTGGAGACGGTAGGTGTGGGACAATCGGAGACCGCTGCACATTCCATGGTTGACTTCTTCCTGGTGCTGATGCTTGCCGGTGCCGGTGATGAGCTTCAGGGTATCAAGCGGGGCATCATGGAGATGGCTGACACCATAGTGATAACCAAGGCTGACGGGAGCAATGTCCGTAAGGCTGAGACAGCACGGGTAGAGTACAAAAATGCCTTGCATCTGTTCCCTCCGGCACCGTCGAAATGGAGTCCCAGGGTGATGACATGCTCATCGCTGGAGAAGACCGGAATAGCAGAAATATGGGAGACTGTACGCGATTATGTCAGTGTCACCAAGAGCAATGGCTGGTTCTGGGAGCGCAGGAGGGACCAGGCGGTGACCCGTATGCACGAAACGATCATAGATACCCTGAAGATCTCATTTTACAATCATCCTGACGTGGCATCACTGCTTCCCGGTCTTGAGAAGCAGTTGCACGAGGGAGAGGTCACTTCATACAAACCAGCTTCAATCCTGTTGGACAAATATTTCGGGAGAGAAGGCCGGTAAGCAAAAATCAGTATCTTTGAACCTTCCAATATAAATAGTGTTAACTGATTAAAACAGTTCAGATGAAAAAGACAATTATCCTTCTTCTGGTAGCAGTTGTTGCTGCATCATGCGCCAGAGAACCCAAATTTGTGATTTCAGGTACCCTTGAAGGCGCCGGCAGTGAGACGGTCATCCTTCAGAAAAGGATCCCCGGAGGCTATGAAGGCATAGATACCGCAGTCCTTGATAACGGGGCTTTCAAAATGGAAGGCGCTGTTGCTTATCCCCAGCTCGTGAGCCTTGTCATTCAGGGCAAGCGCGGAGGCCTGAATTTCTACCTGGAAAACTCTGAGATAACAATTCATGGTCATGCCGATTCACTGTACCTGGCATCGGTGAGCGGTTCATCCACCCAGGCTGAGTTCGACAGCTACAAGGCTCTGTTTGATGAGTCGAATGCCGAGATGACAACGATCTATGACCGCTATCGCGCTGCGAAGATGGAAGGAAACGAAGAGCTGGCCTCTTCCATAGAGAAGGAACTCGAAGCTCTGGATACGAAACAGGGTGATATCAGGAAGGAATTTATTGCCAATAATCCTACATCCTATGTTGCTCCCGCAGTGCTCAGCGAACTGGCATATTACCTTGAGGCTGATGAGATGGAAAGCCTGCTTGGCAAGCTCGATACGTCGCTCAACAAGGTACAGTCTGTTATTACGATGAAAGAGAGGCTTGTACAGCTCAAGGCTGTTGCGATGGGGCAGAAGGCTCCCGATTTCACGCTGAATGATGTTGACGGCAATCCGGTTTCGCTCTATTCGAAGCTTGGAGGGGATACGAAACTCCTGCTGATCGATTTCTGGGCTGCATGGTGCCCGCCCTGCCGCCAGGAGAACCCGAATGTGGTTAAAGTATGGAAGGAATACAACAAGAAGGGTTTCGACGTGTTTGGCGTGTCACTTGACCGCACGAAGGAAGACTGGGTGAAGGCCATTGCTGATGACAACCTCACATGGACTCATGTCTCTGATCTGAAATACTGGGATTGTGCTCCCGCCAAGCAATATGCAGTCAGTGCCATCCCCGCCAATTTCCTGGTTGACGGAAACGGCATCATTGTCGGACATAATCTCCGCGGCGATGCACTTGCGGCAAAGGTAAAAGAGGTTCTAGATACCAAGTAATTCAAATATTTACTAATTTAGATAGCCGTTGGGGCAGGTGTCTCAACGGCTTTTCTTTTACTATAATCATATGGCAATGAGCAAAAAAGATGAATTTTTCAGTCACATAAGCAGTGGTTATGCCAGCAAGGGCGACTATATCATACTCGGGGGTGCAATGTTTGAAAAGGAGGCTATAGCTGATTTACACATCCGCATACCCCTTAAGACACTGAACCGTCACGGGCTCATAGCCGGGGCAACGGGAACCGGTAAGACGAAGACACTTCAGGTGATCTCGGAACAGCTCTCCCTCAAGGGAATACCTTCACTTGTCATGGACGTCAAGGGTGACCTCAGCGGCGTGGCCAGGCCGGGAGCCGAAAATGACTTCATCAGGGACAGGCATACCAGGATGAACCTGCCCTATACAACGATGGGTTTCCCTGTTGAGCTGCTGACAATATCGGAGCAGAACGGTGTCAGGTTGAGGGCGACCGTATCGGAGTTCGGGCCGGTTCTTTTCTCGAGGATACTTGACCTGAATGATGTCCAGGGAGGAATCATGTCAATAATATTTAAGTACTGTGATGACAACAAGCTGGCGCTGATAGACCTTAAGGACATCCGCAAGGTCATTCAGTACCTGACGGGTGAGGGCAAGGCGGAACTGGAGAAGGAGTACGGTGCCATGTCCACAGCATCCACCGGTGTGATCCTTCGCAAGATTATTGAGCTGGAGCAGCAGGGTGCGGAGAGGTTCTTCGGCGAGGAGTCGTTTGATGTCATGGATCTGATGCGCAGGGACAGCAACGGCAACGGTTATATAAACATCATAAGGCTTACTGACATCCAGGACAAGCCGAAGCTTTTCTCCACCTTTATGCTCTCGCTGCTTGCCGAAGTTTATAACAGGATGCCAGAAAAGGGCGATCAGCCCAAACCGGAGCTGGTGATCTTCATTGATGAAGCTCATCTGATCTTCAGCCAGGCGAGCAAGGTGCTTCTCGAACAGGTTGAAACAATAGTCAAACTTATACGTTCCAAGGGTGTGGGCGTCTATTTCATCACCCAGAACCCGATGGATGTGCCGTCTTCGGTGCTGGCCCAGCTTGGGCTGAAGGTGCAGCATGCGCTGCGGGCCTTCACTGCAAATGACAGGAGGGATATAAAGCTTACGGCTGAGAACTTCCCGCTTTCGGATTACTACAGGACAGAGGAGGCTATCACATCCCTCGGCACCGGTGAGGCGCTGGTTACGGCTCTGAACGAGAAAGGCATACCCACGCCGCTGGCGGTGATGATGGTTCGTGCCCCGATGAGCAGGATGGATATCCTGACACAGGAAGAGATTGATTCAATCAACCGGTCGTCGCAGCTGGTAACAAAATACTCCAGGGTTGTTGATCCCGAGAGTGCTGCGGAGATGCTTGAGAAAAAGATCCAGGCAGCTGAGCAAAAGAGGAGTGACGCTGAAGCGCGAAGAGAGGATGAAAGGAGTTCCGGGCGCTCTTCCGGAAGGACCGGAGGCAGGACTACCGGTACGTCAACAAGAAGAAGAACAGCCACACATCCGGTTGTTAAAGTGCTGACGTCGGCCACCTTCATTCGCGGGGTAATGGGGATACTTACCCGGGCGATGAAGTAGCAGGAAGAATTGTAAAAACTATTAGTATATAACTAAAAAATGAGAAACATGAAGAAGATCAACATCGGATTAGTTCTTGTACTGGCTGCAACAGTTCTGTTGTCTGGTTGCGCCTCAATGAACAAGACCACCAAGGGAGCCGCTGTAGGCACTGCTGCTGGCGGAGCCATGGGTGCAGTAATAGGCAAGGCAACGGGAAACACTGCTCTTGGCGCCATAATAGGAGCTACGGTTGGCGGAGCCACCGGGGCAATCATCGGACGCGAGATGGACAAGCAGGCTGCCGAGATTGAACAGACCGTTCCTGACGCTAAAGTGGAGCGGGTTGGCGAAGGTATTGTTGTGGAATTCAGCAGCGCTGTTCTGTTTGGCTTCGATCAGTCAGATCTCTCTGTGGAGGCAAAGGCTAACCTGGACAAGCTGGTAAAAGTGCTGAACACCTACCCTGACACAAATATTGAAGTGCAGGGGCATACTGACAGCCAGGGCAGCGAGAATTACAACCAGAACCTCTCGGTCAAGAGGGCAACATCGGTGTCAGATTACCTGGTTGCCAACCAGATAACGGCCGGCCGCATAACCACAAAGGGTTTTGGCGAGACAATGCCGGAATATGATAACGAAACCGAAGAAGGCAGGGCACAGAACCGCAGGGTTGAGTTCCTTATCACTGCCAATGAAAAAATGGTTGCTGAAGCTGCTGCCAAAGCAGAAAAATAAAGCAACAGACAATTCAACATTAACCAAATAGTTAAATTATGAAAACGAGAATTTTATCAGTTATTGCAATTTTGATTTTAACGGCTGCCGTACTTCAGGCGCAGGTTGAATTTGGAGTTGTGGCCGGACCTAATTTTCAGAACATGGTCGGGAAGGATGCCGATGGTGACAAGCTCACCAATGGAATGATTGTCGGGTTCCATGCCGGTGTTAAGGCGAATATCCCGATTGCACCCGATTTCTATTTCCAGACCGGGTTGCTCCTTTCACAGAAAGGTTCAAGGAACAATGAGGGGCTTATAGCGGTAAAGGCTGCCAGTGATGAGTATAATACCACTACCAGGATATCCTATATCGACGTTCCTCTCCACCTGTTGTTCAGACCGGAGTTTGGGAGCGGACATATACTTGTAGGTTTTGGTCCCTATGTGGCAGTTGGTCTGTTTGGATCACAGGATGTGGATTATGGCAGTTCTGTACCGACAATGGAGCAGAAGATCAAATTCAAGGGTGAGATAACCGATGATGAGTTCTGGCAGATGGATAATGCCTATTACAAACGTTTTGATGCCGGTGCTGATATTTTCGTCGGATATGAGATGAGCATGGGACTATGGTTCAGGCTCAATGCTCAGCTCGGACTCCTGAATATGATTTCGGATATCACAGATTATGAAGGTGAAGCTAATCTGAAAAATACCGGTTTTGGTCTTTCGGTCGGGTACAACTTCTAGTACACAGAAGTATTTTACTTTATATGGAAAGCCGTTTGCCATGTGGCAGACGGCTTCTATTTTTATTTTAGGCACTGGCCAGGGTCAGAAACCCTTCAGCTCCATGAATACTGTCGGTATCAGCAGCAGGAATCCGAGTATGAACAGCAGCAGGATTAAAGGCAACACCCACCTGAACCACTTTTCATATGGGATTTTCGCCACACTCAGTACACCCAGCAGTACTCCTGAAGTTGGAGTAATCATATTTGTGAATCCGTCACCCAGCTGAAACGCCACCACGGTTGCCTGACGTGATACCCCTATGAGGTCGGAGAACTGTGACATCATGGGCATTGTAAGTGCAGCCTTGGCTGACCCGGATGGCATGAAGAGATTAATCACCGTCTGGGTGACGTACATCATGCTGACGGAGGCCATCCTCCCCGCGCCTGAAATGGTGTCGGAAAGCTTGTAGAGAAGGGTGTCTATTATGTTGCCGTTCTGCAGTATGATAATAATGCCACCGGCCAGCCCGACAATCAGCGCAGCCGACTGAATATCCTTCACACCGTCGAGAAAGAGTTTCGTAATACGGTTGGCATCATACCCCATTGCTATGCCGCTCGCAAGACCCATCGCAAAGAACAGGGTGGCGATCTCCATGATGTACCATCCGTGCCCCATCACTCCCGTTATCAGGTAAAGTATCGTGAAAAGAAGCAGGTCAATAATAAAAAAATGGACCGATTTCCGGAGTGTTAACCATCCGGTTAATATAAAAAGTCCTGCCAGTACCGGGACAGCCGGAACCTCTATCTGACTCTCACCAAAGGAGAGCGGGGAGACCGGATTGAAAACTGAAAAAATGATCATCACAACTGCCAGGATCGCGTAGGTAATCCAGGCTGACAGGGGGGTGTGATAATCGATCTTCAACTGAGTCTCCGAATGGAGCTTGCGCCAGTAGTCGTCATCAGAATGTACGCGTGACCTTGCCGGATTCTTTTTTACCCTGCGGGCATAGAGCAGGATATATGCAAATCCTGCCACGCTGATTATGACCCACATTACAAGTCTGTATTCCAGTCCGGAGAAGAGGGGCAGGTCAGAGAGACCCTGTGCAATGCCGATTGTGAACGGATTGAGAAAAGCCCCTGCAAATCCAAGAGCTGCCGCAACAAAGCATAGAGAGACACCCACGATGGAATCATAGCCCATAGAGACGGCAAGCGGAACAAAGATGATTGTGAAGGCGATGGTTTCCTCGCTCATGCCGAATACGGCTCCGAAGAAGCTGAACATCGTCATTATCACTATGAATATCAGGTTGTCAGCCCCGATTGCCCTGATTACTCCCCGGTTGCCTATTCTTTTTGTGAATCTCAGTACCGATCCGATGGCAACGTCTATGGCCTTGCTTTCATTCATGATCCAGAAGGCGCCGCCGATTATCAGCGCCGTTTTGTTACCACTTATCAGGTAAAAAAATAATCAGTGAAAAATTCCCGTTTCCGGTTGCATGGTACTGCAACCGCAAAGCAAATATATACAAACCGGATTCTGTAACCTCCGGATTGCTGTTCAAATGCGGTATATGCCGGGTGAGTGGAAGAAAAACTACTCCCGGAGATCTGTCAGGGGATAAAGGCGGTTGTTGTCGTGGCTGCCGCCTGCCAGGAATTCCCTGCCTGTTGCCGGAGCCGTTGTTTGACAGGGTTAATCTGCTCCGGTTACCAGAGCTGGTGTACCAGTGGCTTTATTTCCTCCTCATAAACTGAATCTATGGCCCTCACCTGCTCAATTGTCAATTCGGTTAATCCGGTGAGGTTTGATCTCACCTGGTCGGGAGAGGAGGCTCCTGGAATTATGCAGCTCACCTCTTCGCTCAGGAGGATCCATTGGAGAGCAACATGAGCCAGCGGGGTGTTTTCAGGAAATAGTGCCTTCAGCCTGGTCACTGCCCTGAGGCCTGCCTCGTATGGTACTCCCGAGAAGGTTTCACCCTTGTCGAAGAAGAGACCGCTGCGATTGAAGAAACGGTGGTCACCCGGAGCAAAGCGGGTGTCCGGTCCGAACTTGCCGGAGAGGAGGCCGCTAGCAAGGGGAACCCTTATTATCAGGCCGATATTCTTTTCGCGGGCTATTGAAAAGAATCTTTCATGAGGTCGCTGGCGGAAGATGTTGTAGATTATCTGAACTGTTGTGACATTGTCATACTCTGCTGCCTTGATGGCCTCCTCGACCTTCTCGACGCTGACACCGAGGTTAAGGATCTTGCCCTCCAGCTTCAGCTTTTCAAACTCGCCAAATATTTCGGGCCTGTAGTATACCTCCGTGGGAGGGCAGTGAAGCTGTATCAGATCGATGCAATCCGTCCCGAGTCTTTTCAGGGAGTCTTCAACGTAACCGCGGAGGACTTCGGGCGTATATCCCTTGTTTATGTGTGGATTTATCTGTCTGCCGCATTTTGTGGCAACGCGTACCGGGGCGCCTGATTCGCGAACGGCCTTTCCTACGGCTTTTTCGCTCTCGCCGTCGGAATATACGTCTGCAGTATCAATGAAGTTGACCCCGTTGTCAATTGCTTCGCGTATAATTGATTCAGCGAGGGAGTGATCGAACTTCGATCCCCATTTGCCGCCCACCTGCCATGTCCCGAGAGAGATCTCCGAGACTTCAAATCCTGTCTTTCCCAGTATCCTGTAGTTCATATTTATATTTTTTGGTTAATTGAAATTTCAGTAATCTGATTTCGGCGACGAGTAGTATGATATGCTTATTCCGGCAGTCAGGGGATTGAGACTGATGGCACTGTCGGTTGTTATGCGGTTGCCGTCCGACCTGATCCACGGCGTCCGGTTCAGTTTCACGGCATAGCCTCCGAAAAGTCCGATGGACCAGTAGTCACTCATTCCACGATTGCCATTGTACATAAGGTATTCAAGGTTGAGGCCGGCAACAGCCATTGCCTGGTTGAAGCGCAGATCAGTCTCCTTTTCCCGAAGGTAGTCTTCAAGCTTGACCCTGCTTTCGCCAGAATAGTTGCGCAGTCTTGATTTCATCAGTCTCAGCGAGATCATGGGAGTCATCCTGATCCTGCGTGAACTGATTATGTCATAACCCAGACTGAGTTTGAACAGAGTATTTTTGAGGTCAACCACCAGTGTGTCATAGTCCTCCTTGTAGTTATAGCCCATGCCTATCCCAAGACCTGTATAGAAGCGAGAAAATGAGGCACCAATCTCCGGGCCGGCAACGGCGAAGTAGTCCATGGCTTCGGTATTATGACTGCCGAGCAGGCCGGTGAACTCAGTAAAGTCGGTCAGGATAGCATCATAGCCGATGGAGGAGCGGGTGATAATGTTTTTTTCCGGAACAAATTCAGTGTCATCCGCCCAATTTTCAGCTTCCAGGTACATCGGGATGAGGGTGACTCTGACCGGGAATTCAGTTGTCTCAGCGATCCGGACCTCCGCGGAGATGAATCCCGGACAGGTGACGGTAATCATACTCTCAATCTCAGGATCAAGTGCCAGGTGAAACATCCCGCTCATGTCTGAAGAAGTGCAGTTTGTGCTGCCGGTCTGGCAAACCCTTACACCAACGATCGGGACGTTGCGGTGGTCGCTTACCGTCCCCGTCACCACCTTTCCCTGGGATAATGCAGGCAGCGACAAGGCAGCCAGCAGCAGCAGGGCAGTGAGGCGACCAGCCGGGATTATCATTCTGTACATCTCTTCGTTTTTGTTAAACTGTTATCAGACACTGGCACTGATTATCTGCAGATAGCGGCAGGGATTAACTATCCTGACGGCAACGCCGGACGCAGCCACCGGTATTCATAACAAAATTAGGGAAAAACTACAGAAAAAAGCAACCCAGGCAAAAATGCCTCAAGAACCAACCGGTATGTAAAACATCTTTTATTCCATCAGGAAAATGTTATTTTTACCTCTGAACGAAACTTACCACGGCATGAAGAGAAATTTCACACTTATAATCATCATTCTTCTGTCCCTGCAGGCTTTTACGCAGGGAAAGAAGGTAATGACAATTGACGACCTGGTTTCATGGAACCGCATCACGGAACGGGTGATCTCCGATGACGGATCACACATGGTTTTTAAGACAGAGCCCTCGCAGGGTGACCCGGTTCTTACCCTGTATGACGAATCCGGAGAGTTGAAGGCCACCTTTAGCTGCGCCACCGGAGCAAGCTTTTCGGCTGATTCGAAGTATCTCTTTTTTACAGTCAAGCCTCCCGAGGCTGTGGTTCGTGAGCTGAAGCTAAAGAAGACCAAGAAGGATGATATGCCCCTTGACAGGCTGGGCATTTACAATGTTGCCACCGGTGTAACAGACACTGTTGTAAGGCTCAAGTCATTCAAAGTCCCCTCAAAATGGTCAGGTTGGGTTGCCTGGCAGAGTGAGCCGCTGAAGGAAAAGCCCGCGGTCCTTCCGGACACTGCCGCCCCTGCGTCCGCCGCGTCCGCTGCCTCTCCCGTCTCCGGTGAGTCGGTTGCACCCACTGCGTCTGCCGCTCCCCCCGCCGGGAAAGGTAACGGAAAGGGCAGGAAGCCCAAGGGTGAGTCGGCTGATAATGGATATACCCTCTTTATCCGGAACCTGGAGAGCGGTGTGACGGATACTGTACGGTTCGTGACTGAGTACCTCTTCGCCGAAGAGGCGGAAAAGCTTATGTATGCCACCACAGGAGTGGACAGCATTAACGGACCGGGAGTCGTGATTATAGATCTTAAGAAGGGTGAGAAGAGTGTGCTTTATTCCGGCAAGGCGAAGTACAGGCAACTGGCGCTGGACAAGAAGGGTGAAAGGGCTGCGTTCATCCTTTCGTTTGACGAAAAGGACAAGGCTGGCAACACTTACTCCCTATGTTACTGGAGCGGCAAGGGACTGGCATCGGTGGCTGCTGCAAGGGGAACGGCAGGTATTCCTGAGGGATGGATAATAAACGAGAATGCAAGGCTCACTTTTGCGGAGAACTCGCCGCGGCTTTTCTTTGGCACCTCTCCCGAGTATAAGCTGAAGGATACAACCGTTCTTGAAGAGGAGCGGGCAAACGTTGATGTGTGGCACTGGTCAGAGGGGATCCTGCACACGGCACAGCTGGCGAGAAAGTCACGTGATGAGAAAAAATCCTATATGGCCGTTTATCATGCTGACCGGGCCAAGGTGGTGCAACTGGCTACCGCTGAGATGCCTGACGTTATGCTTCCTGACAAGGGAGACGGCCCAAAGGCAGTTGCCATCTCCTCCCTGCCCTATGACCTTGAGTCGATGTGGAGGGGCAGTGCAGGCAATGATGTATGGATTGTAGACATCAATACAGGCGGTGCCGAAATGATCAAACAGAATCTCAGGGCCCGTATGCGTTTCTCTCCTGCAGGCAGGTATCTGTGGTGGTACCACGAAGCCGACAGCTCATGGTATGCACGTGATATTGCGGCAGGGGAAGAGGTGCGGTTGACTACCCCGGCAACACTAAGGGTATGGGACGAGCTCAATGACGTACCGGATCTTCCCGGATCATACCCGGCAGCCGGATGGCTTAAAGACGACAGGGCTCTGCTTGTGTCTGACAAGTATGACATCTGGTCACTTGATCCGGCAGGATCACGCCCGCCTCAGAACGTTACGGTTAACGGCAGGAAGGAGGGCATCAGGTACAGGCTGCTCGACTTTGATTCCGGGAATGATTTCATAGATCCGGGGACGAAGCAGTACCTTCACGGCGTCGCAGAAGCAACCAGGGCCGAGGGATTTTACTCGCTTGATATACGCAAAAAGGATGCACCCCTGAGACTTACGGGGGGCGATTTTGTCTATGGCACACCGGTAAAAGCGAAAAAGTCTGACCGTATCATATACACAAAAGAGAATTTCGGGCTTTTCCCTGATTACCTGCTGTCAGATCTCTCATTCCGGACAGAGAAGCGGCTAACGGATGCCAACCCGCAGCAGCAGGACTACCTGTGGGGGACAGCAGAGCTGGTAATGTGGACATCGCTTGACGGAAGGCATTTGGAGGGATTACTCTACAAGCCGGAGAATTTTGATCCGGCAAAGAAGTACCCGATGATTGTGAACTTCTATGAGAAGAGCTCGACAGAGCTCAACAGGCACAGGATCCCCGAGCCGGGAAGGTCAACAATTGACTACCATTATTATACAAGCAACGGGTACCTCATATTCAATCCGGATGTGTATTACATTGACGGTTATCCGGGCCAGAGTGCCTACAACTGTGTGATGCCCGGCATAATGTCACTCATCGAAAAGGGTTTTGTTGATGAGAAGCGTATCGGAGCCCAGGGTCACAGCTGGGGCGGTTACCAGGTAGCCTATCTTGCAACCCGCACGAAACTCTTTGCAGCCATTGAGTCTGGTGCCCCGGTGGTTAACATGTACAGTGCCTATGGCGGCATAAGATGGGAGACAGGGCTGAACCGCTCGATGCAGTATGAGCATCAGCAGAGCCGCCTTGGTGCGACTATCTGGGAGGCACCGTCTCTCTACTGGGAAAACTCTCCCCTATTTACTGTTGATAAGATTGAGACTCCGATACTGATCATGGCAAATGACAAGGACGGTCATGTGCCATGGTGGCAGGGGATTGAATTCTTCATTGCCATGAGAAGGTTGGGTAAGCCTGCCTGGCTGCTCAACTACAACGGGGAACCTCACTGGCCTCTGAAGCTGCCGAACAGGATAGATTTCCAGAAGCGGATGGCACAGTTCTTCCATCACTATCTTAAAGGTGAGCCGATGCCCCTCTGGATGAAGGAGGGAGTGCCGGCAACCGAAAAGGAGTTTACGCTGGGATACTGAAATCTGATATTTCCGGGCCTGCACGGAATCACCTGGTTACGCGGGCAAAAATAGATGCATAGACGGGCAGTTTGTCTGTCTATGCATCTTTATATGCGGGAATTATATTCTTTAAATTTTGTAATCCCGCTCATCACCGGATTTATAATCTTTGCCTCAACGGACGAAAGAGGTTGCCTGCAGCCTTCTTTGTCTTTTTATATTAGGCTCATTTTAAATAATTGATAAACAAAAATATATTAATAATTGTTGTGGTATTGTATAGGTGTAGGATGTACTCAATTTTACACATGAGAAATTCAAACATCAACCTGATTTGTTTATTAATAGTAAAGACTTCATAATTTGGTTCAAATATCTGCGCACCATGAAAGAAAAGCTCTCCACTTTGTTTATGTTCCTCCTGGTTGCCGGCCCTTTGCTGGCACAGACACCGATAAGGGGGACAATAGTTGATGATCAGAACGTTCCCCTTCCCGGTGTATCTGTACTTGTTAAGAACACCTTCAAGGGGACTATGTCTGACGTTGACGGGACCTATACACTGAGTGCATTGCCAACGGATACCCTGGTTTTCTCGATGGTAGGGATGATTACCAGGGAGATTGTTGTTGGCAACGAAACAGTACTGGATGTTCAGCTCACGACTGAGACAACCCTGATGGATGAGGTTGTGGTAATAGGGTACGGTACTCAACGTGCCAAGGATCTGACTGCACCGATAATCACAGTAAAGGGAGAGGACCTGTCCAGGCAGGTGACTTCCAACGCAATGCAGGCGATGCAGGGGAAGGTTGCAGGGGTACAGATAATCAGCAGCGGCGTACCGGGAAGCGGTCCCTCGGTGAAGATCAGAGGGGTGGGGTCGATAGGTGATTTTGCACGTCCACTTTATGTTGTTGACGGTGTATTTGTGGATAATATTGACTTCCTCGGCGCCGGTGACATTGAAGACCTTACGGTGCTGAAGGATGCCTCGGCCTCTGCTATCTACGGCGTAAGGGCGGCCAACGGGGTCATACTTATCACCACAAAGAGAGGCACTACGGGCAAACCCACGATCAGTTATGACGGATATTTCGGGATGCAGCTACCGGTGAATATTATGAGTATGTCAACCAAAGATCAGTATGTAGAGTTGTTGAATGAAGCTTACTCAAGTACTCCCGGCTACATACCAAAAGATCCTTCTGCATATCCGGCATCAACCGACTGGTATCAGGAACTTGTCAGGACGGCACCGATGACAGGTCACAGCATTGATATCTCGGGAATGTCTGACAAGACATCATATTCCATAGGTGGCAGCTACCTTTTCCAGGAAGGAATCATGGATACAAAAAACAGTTTTGAAAGGTTCAATATCAGGGGAAGGCTGGAGCAGAATGTCAATCAGTTCATGAAGGTAGGACTCAACACCATTGTTTCAAGGCATGACAAGTTTAATCCCAATGAGGGTGCATTTTTCGGGGCATATGTAAATCCGCCCGTCTATCCGGTTTATGATCCAGAAAACACAGCGGCTTATCCTGTGCGATTCGGATCACCCCAGACATATGGTTTTGGCAACCAGTACGGAAACCCGGTTGCAGCAGCCTATTACTCTGATAATTACGAAAAGGGCAATAAACTGGTGTTTAACGGGTATGCTGAGTTTTATCCTCTAAAAAACAAGCTGACCTTCAAGTTTTCGTATAACCAGGATCTGAGTAACTGGACCAGCAGGGGTTATACACCTGCATTTAATATTGGAGGATCACAGGGTGTGAGAAAATCGAGCCTCTCAAAAACCTTTGGAAACTCCTCCAAGCAGATCATTGACAATTTGTTAACATATAAGGATCAGACGGGTGGGTTGAGTTATACATTTATGGTTGGTCAGTCAACCAGGATTGAAAAGTGGGAGACTCTTACCGGTTCTGCGATTGATGTGCCAGGGCTAGATGAGCAGTCAAAATACCTGGTGCTTGGCTCGTTCAGGGACCGCAATGCCAGTGACGGTGCGGGAAGATTTAACGGGGTGTCGTTCTTTACACGAGGCACCTTCAATTTCAATGACAAATATCTTGGCACTGTTACCTTCAGGGCGGATGCCAGTTCCAAGTACCAGAAGAAATGGGGCTTCTTCCCGTCAGTAGGACTTGGATGGAATCTTACACAGGAAGATTTCATGGATAATCAGAAAATGTTCAGCTACCTCAAGCTAAGGGCCAGCTGGGGCCTTCTGGGCAATGACAATGTACCCGCGAACTCAACGGTTATACTTGGTCAGTCAGGCGCAGGAGCTTCAGGCATTTTCGGTGATGAGTTGGTAGACGGAATGGGAGCACAGACGGTTGTCCAGAATTTCCTGCGATGGGAGGTTGTCAGTGAGTTTGACCTCGGGGTTGATTTCACTGCATCCAACAATAAGCTCTCGGGCGATCTGGACCTGTATCACCGTACCACGGACAATGTTGTCTTTTTTGCCCCGATTGCTACCGGAGGGGGTGTTGCTGAGTTGCTCGGCAATAACGGAAGTGTTGTAAATGCAGGAATCGAGCTCAGCCTCAACTGGACTGAAAAGTTTGATAACGGGCTGGGCATGACGGTTGGGTTCAATGCAACAACAATCATAAACAGGGTAACGAAACTTGAAGGGCGTGAGTACATACCCAGCGGATATGTAAGGGGCAATTATACGACCCGCACCGCTGTAGGTCATGCCATAGGATCATTCTACGGTTATGAGATAGTCGGTGTCTACCAGAGCGAAGGCGAAGCACTCAGGGATGAGATATCCCAGCCACTTAAAGGTGCCGGTTTCTTCAGGTATAAGGATCAGAACGGAGATAAAATCATTAATGAAGATGATAAAGTCTACCTGGGAAGCGCTATACCATGGCTGATCACAGGAGTTGATCTCGGGTTCACCTACAGGGACTTTGACCTTAATATCTCGCTGCTTGGCCAGTTCGGGAGCAAAATTCTCAACGCCAAGAGAATGAACCGGGATGTCTTTTCAGACGGCAATTACGATCAGGATTTCTATAACAACCGCTGGAGGCCGGACAATACATCTGATAAGTACCCTTCCGCATTTGCATACAGCTTCTCATATACCCAACAGGCAAATGACTTTTTTGTAGAAGATGCTTCATTCGGAAGGATACAGAATATTACATTGGGCTATACTACTGATAAGATAAGGTTCATCCCCGGGTTGAGGATATATGTTTCAGCCCAGAGACCCTATACTTTCTTCACCTATAAGGGATTTACCACTGAAATCGGAGGGACTCCCATCAGTACCGGCATAGATAATTCAGTGTATCCGTTACAGGCAGTTTATACGTTAGGATTTAAAGCGAATTTTTAATGATAAATGGTTTGGCAATGAAAAGATTATATATATTTTTCATGATGATTCTGATCCTGACAGTTGTCAGTTGCGAGGAATTTCTCGAGATACGTCCGGAGGGTACACTGCCTACCACAGGCATTGACTACTCGAAATCAGAAAACGTCTTTCTGTCCGTCAGTGCATCCTACGCCAAGCTCAGGAACTACGGGGCTCATGTCTTTCCTTACATAGGAGCGTTTGAGATAGCATCAGACAATGCAGACAAGGGAAGCAGTCCGGAAGATAACCCGACCATGCTTGAGCTTGATAATCTTGACTACAGGCCTGATAACGGGTTGATAAATGATCTGTGGACTTCCTACTTTGACATTGTAAGCGGGGCCAACTACTCCATACACCAGATGCCGCTGTTTGTAAATGGGCTCATCAACAGCTCGGACAAACAGTATGCCATTGAGTGTCAGGGAGAAGCAAAGACCATCAGGGCCTATGCTTATTTCAATCTGACCCGCCTCTTCGGCAGGGTGCCAATCGTTGATACCGTGCTAACAGCCACCCAGCTTGCCTCTGTTACACAGGCATCAACAGATCAGCTCTATGCCTTTATCGAGAAGGATCTTCTCGAGGCTATAAGTGTGCTCCCGGAAGGCTACACGAAGGATTGGGCCGGAAGGATCAACCGGTACACTGCCATGGCGATTAAAGCAAAAGTTCACATGTATCAGGCAGAGTGGGACTCTGTGGCATCGCTCACTGACAGGATCATTTCATCAGGAAGGTACGGGCTGCTGAGTGATTTCCGCGAGGTGTTCAGCGTTGACGGCGAGAACAGCAGGGAGTCGCTCTTCGAGGTTCAAAGCTCGACTCTCGGCAAGAGTACGGGAGACAATACTTTTCTTGAGTATGCTTACGTTCAGGGTCCCAGGGGCAACAGTCCGGGCAACATGCAGGGCTGGGGCTTCTGTACCCCAAGCCAGAACCTGATTGACTTCTACGCATCAAGAGGCGAGGTCATCAGACCGGCCACCACTCTTCTTTACAGGGGAACCAGGACGCCGGAAGGAGACAGTATCAGGACAGTTTGTACAAATCCTGTATACAACGGTAAAGTTTACACTCCTTCAGTATACAACAACTGGAATTTCAACGGATACGGCTTTGACCACAATGTGCGGATTATCAGGTATTCTGACATACTCTTGATGTATGCAGAAGCCAAAGTTAACGGTGCCACTGCAGGTACTGCCAGCGGACTTACTGCTGACGATGCAGTTAACCTGGTCAGGTCACGAGCCGGCCTGCTGCCCCTCTCGGGGGTTACTCTTCAGCAGATATGGGATGAACGCCGGGCAGAACTGGCAATGGAAGAGGACAGATTCACCGATCTTGTCAGGACAGGTCAGGCATCCTCGGCTCTTGCATCCAAGGGATTTGTAACAGGAAAACACGAGTTGTACCCGATCCCTTCTGCACAGATGCAGCTTAATCCAAATCTGACTCAGAACAATGGGTATAACTAATATAAGCAACTATTAATGTAAAACCAAACTCAGTAAATTATGAAAAACAGAATTAAAATCACAGGAGCTTTGCTGATCACAATGATGATCATGATGGGTTCGATGCTGACATCGTGTAACGAGGATGATGATCCGGATGACGGCAAGATTGATCCGAGTACGATTGCAACTACCAATCTGGTAGCCTATTTTCCTTTTGACGGGAACGGAACCGAAGCGATTGCCAATATCACGCCAACCATGCAGCCAAATGTAACCTATGTTGCTGGTCGTCGCGGTCAGGCATACCAGGGAGCCAATATGGCGCATCTTTTATACACACTTCCTGCAACCAGCAAGCTGAAAACCCTGACATCATTTTCAGTCTCTATGTGGCTTAAATCACCGCTCGTGACCGGGGACCCTGAAGTTACACTCTTTGAGATAGGAAAATCAGATGATCTTTTCTGGGGCAATTTAAAACTGGGATTACTCAGGCTGGATGCCACAGCTGATTCATTGAATTTCAAGGCATTCTTCCTTAAGAATGGAGCAGTATGGTCAGGCCAGCACATCAGTTATTCTGATCCCCTGTTTCCAATAAATATGTGGATGCACCTGGTATTCCAGTATGATCAGACTACATCGAAATTCATGATATACAAGGATGGTGTTAAGATTGTGACCAATGACGGAGTTGAAAACAGATGGGCAGCCGGTGAGGATGTCGTTCCAAGGCCGCCTCTCGGTCCCCTTGCTTTTGCAAACGCTGACAAGATCAACATCGGCGCATGGCGCCCGAAGACTGAAGGCACCGCCACAGATGCATGGATGGGCTGGTTCCTTGGAAACATGGATGAACTGCGTGTTTATGACAAAGCACTGACGGCAGTTGAAGTGAAGGCACTTTATGATGCTGAAGTAACTCAGATAGAGTAAGCTCATTTTTTATACAACGGGAGGATCAGGTTACACTTTTCCTCCCGTTCTTTTTCTTATTTTTTCAGATAATGAAATATCCCATTTTCCTGTTCGCTGTTGTCTTTTCACTCGCCTCCTGCCAAAAAGAGAAGATTGATCCGTTGCATGAGATCACGATTGATTCAGTATTTGTCAACCGCATCTATGTGCCTGGCAATTCAATAATCAGGGAAGTGGATTATGATGATATTGTAATCAGATTTAAGTTCAGTGAGCCTGTTGACACACTTCACTTTAACAGGGAGAGGCTCTTTATTACCGGAGCATCGGAACCCTCATACACTTACAGATTTGACAAAAACCTGCGCTACCTGTCCGTCATTCCGGACTCCCCTTTATCTCCTTTTTCCGTTTACAGGCTTATGTTTGACCAGGGCAGCAACCTTGGCGGGTTCATTTATAACAACTATACTTTCACATTCCGGACAAGGCTTGATCCCAGTCCAAAATTCCCGGAAATTTCAGAGGATTCCCTGCTTACTCTGGTTCAGAAAAAGACCTTTGGTTATTTCTGGGACTATGCCCATCCGGTTTCAGGCCTTGCACGAGAACGATACGGTTCGGGTGAGACAGTCACTTCAGGCGGCAGCGGCTTTGGACTAATGGCTCTGATTGTAGGAATAGAGAGAGGCTTCATTACAAGGGAGGAGGGGTTTGAGCGTGTGAGCAGGATTGTAAGTTTTCTCAGCCGTCCGGAAACCGACAGGTTTTACGGGGCTTTTCCCCACTGGCTTAACGGCACCAGCGGAAAGGTAATTCCGTTCTCATTTAATGACAACGGTGGCGACCTTGTGGAGACAGCCTTTCTGATGCAGGGGCTCATCACTGTCAGGGAGTACTTTAAAGACGGCACTGCTGCAGAGAAGGAGATGTGCAATTCCATTACTGCATTATGGGAGGCTGTTGACTGGAACTGGTACCGCAGACAGGATCAGAATCTGCTTTACTGGCACTGGTCTCCTGACAGGGACTGGGTAATGAATATGGGCGTATCAGGATGGAATGAGGCTCTCATAGTATACGTGCTCGCTGCTTCGTCACCGACTCATTCAATTCCTTCCGTGGTTTATACCAGCGGGTGGGCACGCAACGGAGCCTACCCCATGGTCAACAATAAAACCTTCTACAACATACAACTTCCGCTGGGGCCTGATATTGGCGGTCCACTCTTTTTCGCACATTACTCTTTCCTGGGGCTGGACCCGAGAAACCTGTCAGACCAGTATGCCTCATACTGGTCGCAGAACGTGAATCATTCAAGGATCAATCACGCATATTGCACGGCTAATCCAAGAGGGTACGCTGGTTATGCTGATAATTGCTGGGGCCTGACAGCCAGTGATATACCAAATGGATACAGCGCGAGCTCTCCTTCGAATGACCTGGGGGTAATTGCCCCCACAGCAGCTCTCTCATCCTTTCCCTATACTCCGGAAGAAAGCATGAAGGCACTGAAATTCTTCTATTATACGATTGGTGACAAGATATGGGGGCAGTACGGTTTTTATGATGCCTTCAGCCTGTCGGCTGGTTGGTTTGCCACTTCATTCCTGGCCATTGACCAGGGCCCCATCATTTGCATGATTGAGAATCATCGCACGGGACTCTTGTGGGATCTCTTCATGTCAGCCCCGGAGATACAGGCCGGTCTTGACAAACTGGGATTTACGTACTGAAAGCCTATGAAAAAAATATACTCCATATTCCTGACGGCCCTTGTGTTGGCCGCATGCAGTCAGACTCAGCAGCCGGTCTTTAACTCACAGGGCAGGGTTGACTATGCACTTACAACCGATGATGAGGTTATGCTTGATTCTATTCAGAAAAAGACTTTCCTCTTTTTCATGGGAGAACATCACCCGGAGTGGGGCATAGTCAAGGACCGCACTGCATCATGGGCGCCGGCCAGTATTGCCTCCACGGGATTCGCCATCCCCTCGTTCGCCATCGGCGCTGAACGAGGCTGGATTACCCGTGAGGAGGCAGCCCGGATTACCCTGAATATGATGAACTTCTTTGTGAATTCACTTCAAAGTGCAGATACCCTTGCTTCAGGGTATAAGGGTTTCTTTTATCATTTTCTCCGGATGGATACCGGTTTCAGGGAATGGAGGTGCGAGCTCTCCTCGGTTGATACCGGTCTTTTGATGATGGGTATTCTCTTTGCACGGAACTACTATGACCGCAACAACGAAAAGGAGAATCAGATCCGTTTGCAGGCATCAAAGTTGCTTGGGAATATCGAATGGGAGTTTATGATGATGCCTGATACAGGTGACTATGCAAACCAGATATCCATGGGCTGGCACCCCGAGTCAGGTCTTCATCACATGGGATGGAGCGGTTACAATGAGGCTCTCTTCCTTTATATCCTTGCAGCAGGCACAGGACTGGATAATGCAAAGGAAAGCTACAAATCGTGGCTCAGCAGCTACAAGTGGCTGACGCCCTACGAAGGCCTGTCGCATGTGGCGTTTCCCCCGCTTTTCGGACACCAGTTTCCCCACTGCTTCATTGATTTCAGGGGGCTGACCGATGAATACATGAGTGACAAGGGGATAGACTATTTCGAGAACTCCAGGAGGGCAACCTATGTGCAGCGGCAGTATGCCATTGACAATCCTCACGGATGGGTAGGGTATGATTCGCTGTGCTGGGGTATTACTGCCAGCGACGGGCCGGGTGAGTCTTACAATTTCGGTGACCGGGAGTTCCTGGCTTATGCCGGAAGAGGAACCAGCGGCCCCGATTACAACTATTTTGATGACGGCACCATCGCCCCTTACGGACCGCTCTCATCACTGCCATTTGCACCTGAGATAGTGATCCCGACAATCAGGTCAATCAATGAGAGACTGGGTGACAGGATCTGGGGCAGATACGGATATTATGATTCATTCAATATGACAGCACAATGGGTCAATGACGATTTCATTGGCATTGATCAGGGTCCGATGCTCATAATGATAGAGAACTTCAGAACCGGACTTGTATGGAATTACGTGATGAAGGATCCGGTGATCACCGAAGGTTTGAAGAAACTGGGATTCAAATACCTGTAGCATCTTATCGCCTGCTTGTTATAGATCTTTAACCGACACCCAGGGTCATGAAAAACCGATTCAGAAAAACGGAAGCCTGGCTGATGCTTCTGGCTGTTTCAACTTTCTGTGCAACGGCACAGCAACGGACGCTGGAGACTTTTGAAGAGGCTTCAGGCTGGGTGTATAATATTTCAGACGGTGTCATCCTGAATATCTCCACGGAAAAGGGTGTAACCGGCAACGCTGTCAGGATTGACTATGACTTTACGGAAGGGAGCGGTTACGGCGGCATACAGAAGCTCTTCCCGGTTGACCTGCCGGAGAATTACGAGTTCTCCTTCTGGCTCAGGGCCGAGTCGCCTTCGAATAATTTCGAGATAAAGTTCATTGACAGCACCGGTAACAATGTCTGGTGGGTAAATAACCGAAACTATGACTTTCCCGGGGAGTGGACTAAGATCCGCATCAAAAAACGGCATATTGGTTTTGCCTGGGGGCCGACTGAACATCATGAGATGAGCAGGGTTGACAGGATTGAGTTCACCGTAGCATCCTTTGTTGGCGGGAAAGGAACCCTCTGGCTTGATGACCTGAAGTTCGAGCCCCTCCCTCCGGAGACGGATGTATGGCCGGAGGCTGCCCTCAGCGCTTCGTCCTCTGCCAGGCGTCACGGTCCGGGGCTGGCAGCTGACGGATCCGGGGAGACCTTCTGGCAGAGCAGGAAGGGGGGGAGACAGAGTATCACCCTTGACTTCAGGGGCAGGCGGGAGTTCGGGGGATTGCACATTGAATGGCTCGAAGGAAGTCATTCCGATGCCTTTGACATTCTGTTATCGTCAGATGGAAAATCATGGGATAAAGTGTACTCCGTAAATCCCGGCCGCGGTTACACAAGTTTCATAAGACTGCCTGAAACCGAAGCTGCATATATGAGACTTGACCTGCTGAAGCCGGCTAACGGCAGTTACTACGGCATTAGAGAGATAAAGATTCCTGACGTGAAGAGTACCATGACTCCAAATGATTTCGTAATGTATGCCGCAAGAAACTCACCCGCAGGTAGTTATCCGGGATATTTCAGCGGGCGTGCCTCGTACTGGACGGTCACCGGGGTTAGCAGTGACACAAAGGAGGCTCTGATCAGTGAGGATGGCATGGTGGAGGCTGAAAAGGGACGATTTTCAATAGAGCCCATGCTTAAAATAAACGATACACTGCTGAATCACAGTAATGTACGGCCTGAGCAACAGATGGGCTTCCCGGGATATTCGGGCGGGTTTGTCTTTCTTCCCTCCGTTGAGTGGCGGCACAGCGGGGTCAGGTTTGTGACCGGTGTCTCTTCGGGAGGCAATCCCGATGATGACTCGGAGCTGTACATAGGTTACAGATTTGAGAACACTTCAGCCCGGCCGCTGGAGTTTGAGTTTTACCTTCTGCTCCGCCCGTTCCAGGTTAATCCCTATTACCAGTTTCTGAATACTGTCGGTGGCACCGGAAGGATAATGACTCTCAGAGAGGTCAGCAAAGGCCTGATCACTGTTGACGGCAAGCCGGTTCGCCTTACAGAGGGGTATGATTCTTTCGGTGCTGCTAAATTTGATGAGGGAAATCCTGTTGAGATGATCCGGAGGGGGGAGATGCCTTCCTCTGTAAGTGTCACTGATCCCTCGGGAATGGCGGGCGGGGTCATAAAGTACATTATAAAGCTTGATGCAGGTGAATCAAAAGAACTCTTTGCCGTTATCCCTTATCACAGCCTTCTCACGGCATCTTCAGGGTTAACTTCCGGTGAAAATCAGCCCCTGGTCACCAGGCCGGGGTTATCAGGTGAGGGTTCCGGACTGCACTCTATGCCTCAAACAACTGATGAAGCCAGGGAGAGGTTTTTTATGTCGGCTGATTACTGGAACAAAAGGACCGGACACATCCGGTTTGATCTTCCGCCATCGGCTGACAGGCTGATTGACACCTGGAGGTCCAACCTGGCATACATACTGATCAACAGGGACAAGGCAGGTATACAGCCGGGCTCCAGATCATATGACAGAAGCTGGATCCGTGACGGCTCACTCACCTCTTCAGCCCTGCTGAAATCAGGCATCGTCACCGAGGTGAGGGAGTTCATTGAATGGTATGCTTCGTACCAGTATGAGAACGGCAAGGTACCATGCGTGGTTGATGCCCGGGGGCCCGATCCCGTGCCGGAACATGACAGCCACGGACAGCTCATTTATCTCATCCGGGAGTATTTCAACTTTACTGGCGATACCGCATTTCTGAGGTCAATGAACCCCCATGTCATCAAAGCCGTTGATTATATCGGTTCTATTGTTGCGGAGAGATCAACTGACCACTTCAGGAACGGGAATGACAGCATCCGGGCTTATTACGGACTGGTTCCCGAATCAATCAGCCACGAGGGCTATTCGGCGAAACCGATGCACTCATACTGGGATAATTTTTTCATCATGAAGGGCCTGAAGGATGCGGTTGAGATACAGGCTATCCTGGGTGAGGATGAGAACCGTGAAAGGATTGCGCTGATGCGCGACGTGTTCAGGGAGAATCTTTACAACTCGATTGACCTCGCGATGACGGTAAGGGGGATAGACTACATCCCCGGCTGTGTGGAGCTGGGTGATTTTGACGCTACTTCTGCAACAATGGCCCTCACCCCGTGCAATGAGATGGGCAATCTCCCGGTACCACAGGTCTACAACACCTTCGAGAAGTATTACGAGTTCTTCAAAAAAAGGAGGGACGGCCTCATGGAATGGGTCAATTACACACCTTATGAGAACAGGCTTATAGGTTCTTTCATAATGCTTGACCAGCCGGAGAGGGCTCATGAGCTGATTGAATTCCTGCTTGATGACCAGCGTCCGCACAACTGGAACCATTGGGCCGAGGTGGTCTGGAGTGACCCGCGCCATCCCGGGTTTATCGGGGATATGCCTCACACCTGGTGCGGAAGTGATTTCATCAATTCTGTCAGGTCAATGTTCGTTTATGAAAATGAGTATGACCATACCCTTGTTATTGCCGCGGCCTTACGGCAGGACTGGATTGATGCGCCTGGAGGAATGGCGGTTAAGAACATGCCCACATATTACGGGGAGATATCCTACTCGGTCAGAAAAGATGGCAACAGATATAGCTTCCTCATAACGAGCGATATGGATCTGCCTGAAGGTGGAATAAGAATCAGGAATTTCAACGGAAGTAAAATGCCATCTGCAATCACTGTCAACGGCAGGGAGGTGGCGGATTTCAATGAAGGGGAGATAGCGGTAAAGGAGGTGCCGGCTGAACTGGTCATTTATTATTAACTGTTGATTAACAATTACCTGGATGAGTAAAAGTGGAACAAGCACAGTAAGGAGTACCGGCCATAATGACCGGATAACTTTCGGGCAGCTTGCAGCATACTCTGCCGGAGGCATTATCCCCATAGCCCTTTTTAACATTGCAGGGCAGCTGGTTGGCCTGATGGGTAACATAAGCCTTGGACTGAGTGCCTTCTGGCTTGGTCTTATAATGATAGTCCCCAGGTTGTGGGATGCCTTCTCTGATCCAATTGTAGGCCATATCTCTGACAATACCCGGAGCCGGTTGGGACGAAGGAGGCCCTATCTGCTGATCGGTGGTATTGCCGTTGCTGTGTTCTTCGTCGTGATGTGGTGGATCCCCAAGGGAGAGGCGGTGCATGCTATGTTCCCGAGTGATGCCGGTTTTCAAAGGTTCCAGCTTGTTTATATACTTTTTGGATTGCTGCTGTTCTTCACAGCCACCACCATATTCGAGATCCCTCACGGTGCGCTTGGTATGGAGATGACAACTGATCCGCACGAACGGACTCGCCTTTTCAGCGGCAAAAGCTTTGTGGGAAACCTCTTCGCCATGAGCACGCCGTGGCTCTTTGCCCTCGCCAACACGGAAGCCTTCAGGGGTCCCGGGGGTAATGAGGCAGACGGTATGAGGTATGTCTCACTGCTCATTGCCGCCATATTGATTCCGCTCTCCTTTTGGTGGACCGCCAAGCTGCGGGAGCCAGGTTTTGTCAGGGTTGAAAAGCAGGAAAAGACCCACTTCTGGGATGATATGAAGATAGTTGGCACGAATAAGAATTTCATCTACCTGGTGATGACAATCTTTACGCTGGCAATGGGCTTTAATTTCGTCAACCTGCTCGGTTCGTACATACCAATCTTTTATGTCTTCGGAGGTGATAAAATCGCCGGCGCGAGGCTGCTTGGCATAAATGGTACCGTCTGGGCAATCACAGGCGTACTGGCAGTCTTCCCCCTTAACTGGATCAGCCCGAAGTTCGGGAAGCGGAATACACTTATAATTGCCATGGTACTGATGTGCCTTGCGCAGCTTTCAAAGATCGTATGTTACAATCCGCATCATCCTTATCTGGTAATCATACCGACGATCCTCCTGTCAACCGGGATGCTCTTCTTCTTTACACTCGGTTCGTCGATGGTCGGTGATATATGTGATGAAGATGAACTGAATACAGGGCGCAGGTCGGAGGGAAGCTATTATTCGATCTTCTGGTGGTTCATCAAGCTGGGTACCGCCTTTGCCAGTCTTGTCGCAGGACTACTTATAACGCTGACTCTCTTTGACCAGACACAGGTAACAAAGGTTGACAGCCTCCAGGGCAGCGTGCGTGAGATGCAGAGTAAGATTCAGTACTGGAAAGGGTATGATGGTATGGGGAACGCTGCGGATTGGACCGGTAATGCACGGTCTCAGACAGCGGAATCCCTGAAGGAATCAAAAGACTACCTGCTTTTTCTTGAGAATGAAGTGGCCAAAAAGCCGGAGAAGAAACGGACCGGATATGCTGAGAACGATGCCCGCAGAAGAAATGCACTTATGGATGCTTCTGCAGTCTCAAAGTCGCTGATCGGTGAACTTGAATCGATGGATGCAGCACTGGCACAGGCATTACCGGAAAATGCCGATTCACTCATCAGGAAGCTGATTCCTCTTATAATGCAGTCAAAGCTTATTAAGGCCAGAATATACTCATTCGATCTGCTGGCGCATCTTGAGGCCCGCACAAAGCAGCATGAAAAAAGCAGGGAACACACTTCACAACTGACTCAGAACATATCAACCATCAATGACAGGATAATTGCCCTGAACCCGGGAACTCGACCTGATCTTCTTTACAGTGAACTGTCTGCGATTGAAAGAGACATTGAGCCGCTTAAAAAGCAGTCGCCCTACACCCTCCTTGTGATGAGAATTGTCGAGATCGGCCTTCCGTTGTTGTTAAGCCTGCTGGCATTCTTCTTCGTTGTGCGCTACTCGCTTAATGATAAAAGGACAATGGAAATCAAGGAACTGCTCAGACAAAGGAACACGGAAAAAAACGGCGGAACTGTGAAGACCTGAGACTATCTGATATTATTTACTCTAATTTGATGGCGATGACATTCAGCATTAAGAATAACAATTTTTATCTTGACGGGAAACGGATCTTCTTGAATTCTGGCGAGATACACTATTTCAGGATCAGGCGTGATTTGTGGGACCGGCATCTGGATGAGGCTGTCAGTGCCGGGCTGAACGCGGTAAGTACCTATGTGCCGTGGGCATGGCACGAGGAAGAAGAGGGTGTTTTTGATTTTGACGGCAGTTCATGCCCTGAAAAGGATCTGATCGGCTGGCTCCGCAAGTGCAGGGAACACGGGCTTCATGCAATTGTCAAACCCGGTCCCTTCATTCTTGCGGAGTTTAGAGGAGCAGGGCTGCCTGACTGGTTTCTCGAAAGGTACGGTGAGGCAGTGCGTATGCGCACACGTAGCGGTGCCAGGGTGATGAGTGACGGTGTCAGCCTCTTTAACAGTGATTACCTCGATAAGGTCAGGCTGTGGTATGACCGCGTCATGCCCGTCATCCGGAACCATGAGCTTCAGGTCGGGGGACCTGTAATAATGATGCAGGTATGCAATGAGATAGGTGTCTTCTCATGGCTTGCCCGCCAGGCTGACTATGGCAATGAGGTGAGGTACAGGTTTGTTTCCTGGGCTTCGGAACAGTACGGGAATATAAGTGAAGTAAACAGGCAATGGGGCACAGCTTACGGTAGCTTTGACGAGATTGCACTTCCCCCTGACGGTCGCGAGCCATATGCCTCGCCGGCTGACCGTGGACGTGACAACGCTTGGCACGGCTTCTGGAGAAGATATTACGGCGATTATCTCCGGATGCTGACCTCTATGATAAGAGAGCGGGGCGTCACCGTACCACTGTACCATAACCTCCCGGGATGGATTTATGGCAACGGTTACGAGTTCCCGGTGAATATCACGATGTATGAGGACCTTTTCAGGGGCAGGAGTGAGATCATCTTCGGCGTTGACCATATCCCTGAGTTTGTCTCATACAGGAACCTGCATGACGACAGGATCATCAATGACATAACCCTTGCGATGCAGGGCGGAGGTCCGCTCTTTGCGGCAGAGTTCCAGAGTGGCTCACGCGAGTACCATGTGGTGACAAGCCCTCGCGAGATGGAGCTGTTCTACAAGGCAAGCATAGCCAACGGGCTGAAGGGATGGAACTTCTACATGTTTTCCCAGGGACGTAATGTCAGCCGCAGGGGCTACTCCGGTGACACCTTTTACTGGTTCACCCCGCTCGATGCTGACGGTATTCGCGGCAGTGCCTGGCATGCTGTTGAGAAGATGAGCCGCATAACCGCGGTATCAGGTGATATAATTGTCAATTCCGGCCGCCGGGCTGAGGTTTGTGTTCTGTTTTATTCCCACTGGTATGCCACAGAGCTTGAGCGGCCTGCGGGTGAGGCCACCGGTTTGACATATGTGCCATCGGCTGTCAGGAGACCGGCATATTTTGACGGCCTCCTGAAGGCGCTTCAGGTACTCAACATAGATTATGACATGGCTGACCTCAGCAGCGCCACACCCGTGTCACTGGCACAGTACAGGCAGGTTTGGGTCTTTGCAACTGACGAGATGGATGCACCGGCCCAGACGACAGTTGCCGGCTATATCACTGCCGGAGGCCATGCGGTTGTCTATCCATATCTCTCTGACCGCGAGACATCGCAGCAACCATGCACCATCCTCCGTGATGAAATCGGGGTGACTCCAGCAGGGATCGAAGTTATTGACTCCCCGCTGATCGACCTTTTTGATCTGCGTGACATAAAATGCAGCAACCCGCAGATTATATTCACGCCGGAGTCACTTGCCGGTGCTGAGGTCATTGCCCGCACCATTAAGGGTACTCCATGCGGTTTTGAAAAAAGTGTCGGCAAAGGAAATGTAACATTTATCGGCACTTGGGCAGGATTTGATACTGAAGCTCACAGAGCTTTTTACTCGAGGCTGCTGGAAAGATCCGGCGCAAGGCTGCGCAATGCAAACTCTGACAACGGGTTCATCATTGTTCGGCAGAGGTTCACCGGTGACGGCAGGGCGATGCTTTTTGCCGCAAACTATTACAACGAGGAACATAGCGGCGGTGTCACCTATACTCATCCTGTGACTGGTGAGTCTGTCTTTCTGCCCCTGGGCGGAGGAAAGATGAGGTGGCCTCCGTTGCGGGCAATACTGACCCCTGTATGCCTTCAACTTACAGAAGAAGTGTCAATGCTCCACTCCACTTCTGATCTGCTCGGGCTCCGGAAGGAGGGTGATGAGATATTCCTGACTCTCAACGGTGACCGTGACCTTCCGGGAGAGACTGTGCTTGAGGGACCGGGAACGGGAAGAATCAAAAGGGTGGAAATCAACGGCAAGCCGGCTGAGGTCAGCCTGATCCGGGGGCGAATGGTGATCTCCTACAGCCATATACACGGAAAGGAAATGGAACTCAGAATCACGCTTGGCTAAGAGGAATTTAAAAACAAGCCGGACGAAGACTGGCTATAGAAATCAACCCCTTGAGGGGTGTTTGAAATCAGGTTAAACAGAAACAGGATATGAAGATCAGCAATAAGGCTGGACTGACGGTTGAGTTTCTTGAGAACGGGGCTGTTTCATGCATCTATACTGACACGGTCATGATAAGCCTCCGCCGGGCAACGATCTGTTCCGGGGCGTATGCCGGAGTATGGCTCAGGAATAGGAGCAGGGAAATTCAATACCATCCCATGACCGGCCCTGGCAGTGAAAGTTTTTTCCGGCTGGAGAACGGCAGGTACACAGCTGCCGGCAATTGGGATGGTATCGGATACATCTGCAGTCTGAGCCTTTCAGAAAAGACCCTTAGCTGGGAGTGGAAGATTGATCTTCAGAACAACAGCGGCAGGGAGGTTGCCCTGGACCTTGTCTGTCTGCAGGATGCAGGGTTGAAGTCTCATTCTCAGGGGCTTGTAAATGAGTACTATGTGAGCCAGTATACGGAGAGGAGGGTGCTTGATGACCCCGGTTCCGGGAAGGTGGTTTGCTGCCGTCAGAATATGAAGGAATCGGGTGGTCATCCATGGATCATGATGGCCTCTCTTGGCCGTGCCGCTTCGGCCTGTACAGACGGGATGCAGTTTTACGGCAGGAGCTTCAGGGCAACAGGTATTCCGGAAGGGTTGGTTGCCGGGAACCTGGGTGGCGAATATGCCGGCGAGTCTTCAGTGGTTACACTTCAGGAGGAGCCTTTTGTGCTTCCGGTGGGAGGCATCCGGACTGTCAGGTTTGTGACTACATTTCTGCATAATCATCCGCCGGCCACCTCGGAGGCGGACCTTGACAGGCTGAAGGGGCTGGCAATGGAGTTCAGCGATCACCATGCCGGGGCAGTGGCGCTTCTGCAGAGTGAGGAGATGCTGAATCTGTTGAGCAGGTCTGATGCTCTGTCCGGGCCTGAAGGATTTAAAAAGCCGGAACCTGGCCTTTTCAGCGTCCTGTCCATGTTGCGGGCGGAGGAGCTGTCCGGGAAGGAGATCAGCTCATTTTTCCCCGGACCCCGCAGGTATGCCGAATATCACGGTGAGCGGCTGCTTTCATTCTTTTACGGCCGTAACCGTCATGTGATGCTAAGGGAGAAAGAGTTGCTGGCTGACCGGCCCCACGGGCACATCATGCATTCAGTGTCACGCCTGGTGCCTGATGAAGCCATCATGTCAACCACGGCGTTTGCCTTCGGGGTTTTCAACTCTCACATTACCCAGGGCAATACCAATTTCAATACACTCCTGTCAGTGTGCAACAGCCAGTTCAATATCAACACGGTCTCCGGGCAGAGGATTTTCGTGGTTTCAGCCGGAAAGCGTATGCTTCTGGGTGTGCCTTCGGCCTTCGAGATGGGTCTCAGCCACTGCCGATGGCTATACCGTTACGGCAGCAGTCTCTGGCAGGTGCGCACCTGGACCTCCGGGACAACGCCTCAGATCAACATGGATTTCCTGGTACTGGAGGGTGAACCTGTGGCCCTGGTGGTAACACATGAATTTGATGAGCTGAACGGATGGATTATAAGGCCTGATCTCATTGCCGGAGAATATATCGCGCTGCCGGCCGCCGGAAGCATGATCAGCAGTAAGTTCCCGGATGCCCGGTTCATGATCACAGTCCAGTTTTCCGGCAGCAGATACCGGGCAGGAGGCAACGGGCTTGCAGGCAATGATCATGATCTGAATGACAGTCCACTTTTTATTGTTGAAACAGAGCCGCTTTCCCGCTTCTGCATAAGCTTTACGGGTTGTGTACCGGCCGGCTTTGAACCGGTCCTCTTTGATGATGCCGGCAGGCAGTTTGCCTCAGACACCAGTGATGCGCTGGAGGAGTGGAAGGAGATGAGCCGTGCACTCTCGCTCCGCAGCGCCGATGAGGATATAAAAGCCATTTCAGAGATACTCCCATGGTTTGGGATGAATGCCGTAACACATTTTCTCACGCCTTACGGTCTCGAGCAGTTCAGCGGTGCTGCCTGGGGCACCCGCGATGTCTCACAGGGACCGGTTGAACTGCTGGTGGCCATGGGCAGGTATGCAGAGGCCAGAAAAGTACTTAGTGTCATCTTCTCCAATCAGGAGCCGGACGGCGGATGGCCGCAGTGGTGGATGTTTGACAGCTACAATGAGATACGTGCCGACAGCGCCCACGGAGATGTAATCTACTGGTGTCTGATTGCTCTTTGCAGTTATCTTAGGGCAACAGGCGATTTCGGGTTACTCGATGAAAAACTGCCATATTTTCAACCGGATAAAATAGCGCAGGAGACAGTCAGTCCGCTTAGAGAGCATATTGACCGTTTGGTTAAGAAGGTGATCGGATCATTTGTCCCGGGTAAGTCCCTGGTCCGTTACGGAGGCGGAGACTGGAATGACTCACTGCAGCCTGTCAGCAGGGATCTGGCTGACAGGCTGATCTCATCCTGGACTGTTGAGATGAACTACCAGGCTTTCAGATTATATGAAGAGGTCTGCATCATGGCAGGAGATCCGGATCGTGCAGGTGAGTTGAACCGTTACTCAGAGATGATCAGGTCTGATTTTAACAGTCATCTTGTCCGTGATGATGTTGTTTCGGGGTACGGGCTTGCAGGTGATAACGGTGAGATAACCCTGCTGCTTCATCCCTCGGACAAGGTGACAGGCATCAGTTACAGCCTTCTGCCGATGGAGAGAGGGATAGTCAGCGGCATCTTTACCACGGAACAGGCAGCACACCACCTGGAGTTGATAAAGAATCATCTCACGGGTCCTGACGGTGCCAGGCTGATGGACCGGCCCCTGAGATACAGTGGCGGACCGGAAAGGCTTTTCCGGAGAGCTGAGAGCAGCACCTTCTTCGGCAGGGAGATAGGTTTGATGTATGTGCATGAGCACATACGCTATGCGGAATCACTGGCTCGTACAGGCCGGGCAAATGATTTTCTGAAGGCATTGCGCCAGGTTGTTCCGGCAGGGTACTCAGACATAGTTCCATGCGCTGATATAAGGCAGGCGAACTGCTATTACAGCAGCTCTGATGCCATCTTTCAAACCCGTTATCAGGCTGACGAGAAATACAATGAGATTATTGAGGGGAAGATCACCCTCAGAGGTGGCTGGCGTGTTTATTCAAGCGGTCCCGGTATATTTGCCGGCATCATCATGACACATCTCCTTGGTCTCAGGTGGGAATGGAACCGGATAATCATTGATCCGGTGATGCCTGCCTCTCTTGACGGTCTGGAAGCATCACTGACAATCACAGACCGGCCCGTGACTTTTGTCTATCTTGTCAGGGAGGGGTGTTGCGGACCAAAACGAATAACGGTAAACGGGAAAGATGTCGAATTCACTCCCGTGGAAAACCAGTACCGGGCAGGAGGAGCGTCAATTGATGAGTCTCTCTTCTCCGGCATGTTGTCAGATAAGGATAACAGGATTGAGGTATATCTCTGAGGTCACAACTTTTTCCTATATTTACAACTGGTAACAGGAAGTTGTATAACAACGGGGACTTATGTCAGAAATTCCAGTTGGAGGAACCCTCAGGCTGCTGATTCAGGTCATTTGTTTAATCTTGCTTTCACTGCCGGCCGCATCGCAGACTGGAGGGGAAAGGAATGAGATTAAACGGTTTATTCCAGGCACAATCCCGGTAAAGAGTCAGAACTGGGAGATAAGCCGTGACCCGGTAAGCGGCTATGTCTATTTTGCCAACTCTGCAGGTCTGATTGAATACAACGGCATTACCGCAAGGAGTTATCCCGTGCCATACCGCCAGGGTGTGAGATCGGTTTATGTTGATGGTGACGGGGTGATCTTCACGGGCTCATTTGAGGATTTCGGATTCTGGAGAAAGGACCGCTCGGGTATACTCTCTTATACCTCCCTGACTGCATCTGTTGACGTTGTCAGGAACGATGAGATATGGAACATCTGCGAGATAAATCATATCATTTATTTCCAGTCGTTCACCTCTGTATATGTATATGACTACAACGGTGTGAAGAGGGTTTCGGCCCCCTCCTCGCTGCTCTTCTTCTTCAGGGTTGGTAACATGTTTATTGCTCAGGCAATAGATGAAGGTCTGTACTGGTTTGACGGGGTCGGTTTCAGTTTTATTCCGGGAAGCGAAATTTTTGCCACCCGGAAGATTCATGCCCTGATTGATTTCGGACGACGGGAGAGGTGGATATGCACTGCCAACGATGGGATCTTTCTTTTCGACGGAGCGAAGTTCACCCCAGTGGCAAATGAGATTTCAGGTTACCTTAAAGAGGCTACCTGCAACGCAGGGCTGGCGGTAGACGATTCACTTCTTGTTTTCGGAACCATTCTCAGGGGACTGGTACTATGTGACCGCGGAGGCAGGATTCTTGAAACGTATGATTATTCCAACGGGCTGAACAACAATACTGTACTGTCTCTTTACCTCGATTCTGGTAATGGTCTCTGGGCAGGGTTGGATGACGGTGTCAATTATCTCGAGACGTTTTCGCCTGTGGCGTTTTACGAGAACTCCAGCGGTGACCTGGGAACTATATATACTGTCATCCGTGACCGTGATCATCTATTTCTGGGGACAAATCACGGCCTCTTTGCGACTGATATAGAATACGGTAACGGCTCATATCGCTTCACCAACCTGCGGATTATCCCCGGAACCCAGGGCCAGGTCTGGAAGCTGTCACAGTATGACGGGCAGATACTGTGCGGTCATAATGACGGAACTTTTCTTGTTGACGGACCGAAGGCAATCAGGATTTCGGATGTCACCGGTGGCTGGTCTGTAAGGCAGTTCGGTAACTATCTGGTACAGGGGACATATACCGGCATCGTCTCGTTCAGAAAAGGTGCCGCCGGCAAATGGGAGTTCAGTTCCAGGATTGATGGTTATGCGGAACCAACCAGGTTTGTTGAGGTTGATTACCTGGGATATGTCTGGGCGCTTCATCCGCAGAAAGGTGTCTTTCGTCTGGAGCTGAACGAGGAGGCTGATTCGGTCACAAGTTCACTATATTATAGTCAGGCGGGCGACAGCGCCAGGATACTCTCAATGGCGGTGATTAATAACCAGATGGTCTTCATTGCCTCTGACCATATTTACGGTTTTAACTATGAGACCAGGGACTTTTTCCCGGTGACATCGCTGGAGCCAGGCCTGGGTGAGTTTGTCAGGGCGACGCAGGTAATTCCGTTTCAGAAGAACAGTTATTGGTTTGTACTTGATAACAGGATAGCCCTCTTCACTATAACGCGTGACCTTCAGGCTGAAAAGGTCATGGAGTTTGTGCATGAGTATGCGGACCTTCCCTGGAGGGAACAGCAGGTCATATCTCTTGACTCCGGAACGCTTCTTATCCCTACGCGTCAGGCTTTCAGTATCTATGACGTCGAAAGGCTGGTCGGGAGCGCCGAACCCTCCGCACTGGCTGTCAGCAGGCTGGTCTTCAGCGGGGGGAGCAGGAGCACTACACTGCTTCCGGGATCAAGTGATGAAAAGCCGGTACCAAGCAGAGAGAATAACCTCACCGTCTTCATTGCAAATCCTTCCGGCTTTGACCGCGAAGTGCGTGAGTATCTTTACAGGATCACGGAACTGGGAGAAGAGTGGTACCGCACAGCAACCGACAACTTCTCCCTGCTGAATCTCAGGCACGGGGAATATCATCTTCAGGTCAGGGAGGCTGCAGGCAACGGGATGGCTGAAGCCTGGTTCACCATCAGGAGGCCCTTTGCCCTGAGCGGATGGGCACTGGCGCTGTATATGCTTGCTGCTGCAGGGATTACAGTAGCCGGGATTATGTTTTTCCGATCCAAGCTTGAGAGCCATCGCAGGATAATTGAATACGAGGTAGGCAAGAACAGGCTGGAAAGTGAGCTTGACTACAAGAGTTATGAGCTGATGCTGACCATGCGATATCTCATCAGAAAGACTGATACCCTCAGAGAACTGCGTGACAAGCTGGAGAGTGCAAAGGAGAACTCGGTGAAAATGCCTGCCCGTTTCATCAGGGATATGGAACAGATCATTGACCATGGCCTGGACACACAGACAGAGGAGTGGCAGAAGGTGATGAAAAACCTCAAACTGTCGCAGGAGGGCTTCTTCAGCAAACTGAAGAAAAAGTACCCGACACTGACCCCCAATGATCTGAGACTCTGTTCATACCTTCGGATGAATTTCACTACCAAGGAGATTGCCAATCTCTCGAACATCTCTACCAGGGCGGTGGAGATAGCGAGATACAGGCTCAGGAGCAAGCTCAGTCTGAGTCATGATGTGAACCTGACGGAGTTTCTTATCCGCCAGGCGGAGAATGATGAATCCTGACCGCAAAGACAGGGGAGACTGCGATTATTGCCGGGTTTCTTCCAGTATGAATCCCATGCCTCTGAGTGTCCGCAGGCTGATGCCGTGATCAGGGGAGAGGTATTTGCGCAGGCGGCTTATGAAGACATCCATGCTCCGTCCGAGGAAATAGTCATCCTCTCCCCGGATCTCGGTGAGTATCTGTTCGCGCGTAAGCCCCTTGTTCCTGTTCATCATAAGATGCCTGAGCAACTGTGCTTCCCGGAGAGTGAGTTTTTCCTTGCCTGCAGGAGTTATGAGCTCCAGGGCATTGTATTTCAGGGTGGTATGGGAGATGTGATATTCCTCTTCCGCCACTGTGTATACCCTTCGCAGAATATTGTTTACGCGGAGCAGAAGCATCTCCGGGTCAAACGGTTTTGTGATGTAGTCATCTGCCCCGAGTTTAAGGCCCTTGATCATATCCTCCCTGAGGCTTTTTGCAGTCAGGAATATGAACGGGATACCCGGCTCTTCTTCCCTCAGTTTCCCTGCCAGGGTGAAACCGTCCATCTCTGGCATCATGATATCCAGAATGCAGATATCGGGCCGGGCATCGTGAAACCTGTCCCATGATTCGCGGCCGTTTCGCGCCAGCGTAACCTCGAAGCCGCTCATAGAGAGGTACTGTGACAGTATGTTCCCGAAATCAATATCGTCTTCGGCAAGCAGGAGTTTCATATCTTATTCTGGATTGGTATCTTGATTTTGAATGTTGTTCCGCGGCCCGGTTTACTGGTGACCGGTACATCGCCTCCGTGGGCAGTGGCAATTCGTTTTACGTAATAGAGACCCAGCCCCAGTCCCTTTGTCTTGTGGATGTTCCCGTGGGGTACACGGTAAAATTTCTCGAAGATGTGTCCCAGGTGTTCGCCCGGGATCCTAACTCCGTTATCTGCAACGCTGATCTCCAGATCATTGCCTGCAATAGCAGCAGAGATTGAACCCAAAAGAAAGGAGATCCAGGAAAAGGTAGCCGGGATTGATGCGCTGAAGGATTTTAAACATGTTGAGATGGTATGGATTTACCAGGGGGATCAGGAGAAGAAGATCCGCGAATTATACGGGAATCCCCCTGTGGTAGTCATGCCCGATATGCCTGAAATTCCCGGTTTTGATGCGAGGTTTCCCGATAACTTCTACATTTACAATGGCCGCAGTCACGCCAGCAAACCCGGCTCATCATGGAACTATTCGAGACAGGTAATGGAGGCAACGTTTACGAATGAACTCACAATGAGCGCCGGAGACGAGAGTAGCGTAAATCTTTCTGTTGCAGGAGACTGTGCTGAGGGTTCAATTGTCGTTACCATTATTATGCCTGACGGCAAGCAACTGTCTGAGGTTATTCTTGATGAGAACGGAAGTCTTAACTGGAGGAAGAACTTCGAGGCGGGTGAGAACAACGGCTGGAAGAACGGCAAATGGACATTCCGGATAAAGGCGAAAGATGCAACAGGGAACCTGCGTATTTCTATGAACTCTGATTAATATTTGGTTTTCTGTTTTTTTTAGTTGGTTCACGCAAACAGTACGGAAGAGAGCTGCACTTCTCTCCCGGGCCGGACCGGGAGGCTGTCTCAACACAAAAAGAGGCAGTCTCTCTGTTTTTTACCGCAACCGGAGGCTGATTCATGGCAAACAGGGACAGCCTCTCTGTTTTCACCGCTATCTGTACATTGAGGGAGATGTGGCAGGTCTCACAACCGCTTCGGCGCACCTATTTATCCCCGGGTGAATTTGTGGCATGGTTCCAGAATGTTAATTTTGCAAGACAAAACTGATGATTTATGAAAAGGCATTCACTTTGTCTGTTAATAGCTTTGCTTGCCCTTGTCTCCTGCGGGCGGCGTACTCCCGGAAGCAGTGCAGAACGGGTCATAACCGTTACCATTCCTCCCTTTGAATGGTTTGTTGAGCAGATAGGAGGGGATGATTTTCTGGTGAATGTTTTACTCCCTCCGGGCGCTGATCATCATATATGGGAACCGCTTCCTGCGCAGATTAATGCCCTATCGGGCTCAGAGGCGTTGATCATGAACGGCCAGCTGGGGTTTGAACATGCATGGATGGACAGATTCATGCAGGTCAATCCGGGAATGAAGGTGCTGGACCTGTCCCGCAATATTGAGGTTATAAAAACGGAAGATGCCGACCAGGACGACGGGGATCATGAAGGTCATGACCATGCGCATGGCGGCCCCGATCCGCACTACTGGATGTCGACCTCTGCAGCAAGGATTATGGCGCGGGACATACGCAATTTTCTGACTGAACTAAATCCCGCCTCCGCGGAAAAATATGATTCAAATCTTGCAGCCGTTAACAGGAGGATCACGGAGGTGGACTCGCTGGTGCGTGCTGCACTGGGTCATGATCCGCACCGGACGGTGATGATCTTTCACCCGGCGCTGGCCTACATGGGCCGCGATTACGGGTTTGAACAGGTGTCATTTGAGGATGAGGGTAAAAGTCCTTCACCTGCGCGGATGAAAGAGCTGATTGATCTTGCACGTGAGAAGGAGATAAAGATTATCTTCATACAGGCGGAATATGATGTACGCAATGCACAGTCGCTCTCCATTGAGACCGGGGCGGAACTTATTGTCATCAATCCGATGAACAGTGAGTGGCCGGAGGCTGTTATGGAGGTAGCTAAGGCAATAGGCCAGAAATAGATTTCCGATTTCCGATTTCCGATTGTCGAATTAACTTCACATCGCAAAACACAAATCGCCATCGCAATTTCCAACATGAGCATATTATTCACAATAGATTCAGTGACCGCAGGATATGAGGAGAAGATTGTCCTGCGCGATGTCACCATGGCCGTTGAAGAAAACGACTTCATTGGCATCATCGGTCCGAACGGGGGAGGCAAGACTACTCTCCTCAAGGTGATACTCGGGTTGCTCAAGCCGCTCTCAGGAAAGATTGATTTCACTTCAGGTGACCTGAAACTTAACCAGATTGGCTACATGCCCCAGGTGGCGCAGGGCGATACTCTCTTCCCGGTTACGGTGGAGGATGTTGTGCTTTCGGGAATGATGCATGACAAGGGAGCGATGGGTCGCATGGGACGCATTGAAAAGCGGCGTGCAGCAGAGGTCATAGAGGAGCTTGGCTTGTCACCCCTTGCTCACCAGGCACTCAATGAGCTTTCCGGCGGACAGTTGCAGCGCGTATACCTTGCCAGGGCGGTATCAGGGTCACCGCGACTCCTCCTGCTTGATGAACCGGCCACGTTTGTGGATGCCTCGTTTGAGGCTGACTTTTATGAACGGCTCAAGGTACTGAACAACCGTATGACGATTATGATGGTCTCGCATGACGTAGGGACCATCTCCGCCTGGGTAAAGTCATTCGTCTGCGTCAACGGTACAGTGTTTTACCATCCGCACAGCAAGATCACCGATGAGGACCTGCGCATGTACGGATGTCCGATACAGCTCGTCACACATGGTGATGTGCCGCATGTAGTACTTCACAAGCATGACTGATGGAAAATCTGTTTGAATACACATTTGTTGTCAGGTCGCTGCTCGGGGCACTTTTTGCCAGCATCACGGCAGGTCTGGCAGGCACATACATCGTCTCAAAGAGACTTGTATTTCTCAGCGGCGGTGTCACTCATGCCTCTTTTGGCGGGATAGGTCTTGGCTACTATCTTGGCATCAACCCTGTGGTGGGTGCTGCTGTTTTCGGGCTGGGATCAGCCCTGGGGATGGAATATATGTCGGCCCGCGGCAAGATGCGCGAGGACAGCGCCATCGGGATACTCTGGGCGCTGGGCATGGCAGTGGGCATCATTTTCATCTATCTGACCCCGGGATATGCGCCAAACCTGATGAGTTATCTCTTCGGCAGTATCCTGACAGTTACTGACGGGGACCTGATAGCCCTGGGGATAATCGCGGCGGTACTGATAATCTACAATGCCATGTTCTACAGAACCCTGCTCTATATCTCTTTTGATGAGAACTATGCGCGTACCTTTACCAGGCATGTCGACCTGTTCAGGTACATCTCGGTGGGGCTCACGGGACTCGCAATAGTACTGAACATCCGGATGGCGGGGGTTATCATGATCCTGGCGCTGCTTACAATCCCTGCCAACATAGTAATGCTTTTTACCCGCAGGTATCTGCGAATCATCGTGCTTTCAACCGTGGTCAGCTTCGCGGGAATAAGTGCAGGATTTGCAATATCATGGTTCACCAATTTGCCGACCGGTGCAACAATAGTGGCCGTGCTGGTGTTGTTCTGGCTGGTGGCGCGTGTCATCCGCAGCCTGCAGAAGAGCAGCAATATGAAGAAACTCAGAAAGGATAATAGATGAATGAATTTGATCTTTTGATTATCGGGAGCGGTCCCGGCGGATATGTGGCTGCAGTAAGGGCATCGCAGCTCGGGATGAAGACAGGAGTGGTAGAGAAGGCGGAGACCGGCGGTATCTGTCTGAACTGGGGATGCATCCCGACGAAGGCATTGCTGAAGAGTGCGCAGGTACTGGATTACGCGCGTCATGCTGCCGACTACGGCATTAATGCCGGAGAGGCGCCGGTGCCTGATTTTGGGGCGGTGATAGCCCGCAGCCGGGGTGTGGCTGATGCGATGAGCAAGGGGGTGCAGTTCCTGTTCAAGAAATATAATGTACCTGTTATCAGCGGGTTTGGCAGGCTGAAGGGCGCCGGCGCCGTGGAGGTGGAGGCAGCCGACGGGACGAAGGAGACATACAGTGCAAAACATATTATCATTGCTACTGGTGCAAGGTCGAGAGAGCTGCCGAACCTCCGGCAGGATGGCAAAAAGATCATTGGATATCGCGAAGCGATGACACTGCCGTCGCTGCCCGCATCGATGGTTGTGGTTGGCTCGGGCGCAATAGGAAGTGAGTTCGCCGGCTTCTACAGGTCGATGGGCACCGAGGTGACCCTGGTTGAGTTCATGCCACGCATCCTGCCGATAGAGGACGAGGAGGTCTCGCGCACGCTGGAACGCTCGTTCAAAAAGGCGAAGATGAAGATAATGGTCAACTCGACCGTTGAGAAGGTTGACACCACCGGTGAGAAGTGCGTTGTAACAATTAAAACGCCTAAAGGCGAAGAAACTGTTGAGGCTGATGTGGTTCTTTCAGCTGTTGGCATCACTCCCAACATCGAGGGGATAGGTCTGGAGGAGGCCGGTGTGAAGACCGACAGAGGCAGGGTAGTTGTTGATGAGTTTTACCGCACGTCGGTAAGCGGGGTATATGCAATCGGCGACATTGTTCCCGGCCCCGCGCTGGCTCATGTGGCATCGGCTGAGGCCATCGTGTGCGTTGAGAAGATTGCGGGGCACACACCCTCCCCGGTTGACTATGGCAATATCCCGGGCTGCACATATACAACTCCGGAGGTGGCATCGTGCGGTATGACAGAGGAGGCTGCAAAAACAGCAGGCATTGAGACAAAGACCGGCAAGTTCATGTTTATGGCATCGGGCAAGGCCAGCGCTGCAGGAGCACGTGAAGGTTTCGTAAAGCTGGTATTCAATGCTGCTGACGATAGACTTATCGGTGGTCACCTGATAGGTATGAACGTCACAGAGATGATCTCCTCACTGGTGACAGCCAGAAAGATGGGGGCAACGGCACATGACCTGATGACAAGCATCTATGCCCATCCCACGATGTCAGAGGGAATAATGGAGGCGGCGGCAGCAGCATTGGGAGAGGCCATCCACGGTTAGGAAGCCCTCATTGCAGCGGCCACGGCAGCGCCCGCAGAAGCTGACAACAGGCAGTTTTGTAAGTGTAAATACTACCATTAACGCAACCTTTCGCTCCTTTTTAACATCAATCTATTGATAAGGCCGGAAATTATTTCTTATCTTTATTGCTTGACTTACAACCGGGTTTGGCTAAAGAGAAGGATATAATTGAAGGCTGTTTATCCGGCAGCAGGCGCGACCAGGAGTTGCTCTACCGGAGGTACTCCCCTAAGCTCTATGCCGTTTGCCTGCAATATGCGGGTAATACGGAAGAGGCAAGGGATGTGCTTCAGGAGGGTTTTATAAAGATTTTTGAAAACCTGTCGCGCTTCAGCCATGAAGGTTCTTTTGAAGGATGGATGAGGAGGATCATTGTCAACACGGCGCTGGAGCGGTACCGCAGCAGGTATTATCTGAGCAGGGTAGATGACATCGATGAAGTGACGGAGCCCGAGTCCGAGCCTGACACAGATGATTTTGCAGGCCTGGAGGCTTATGATCTGCTGAACATAATCATGGAGCTGCCGCCGAAGTACAGGATGGTCTTTAACCTCTTCGCCATAGAAGGATATTCCCATAAGGAGATAGGAGAGATGCTTGGTATCTCGGAAGGTACCAGCAAATCGAATCTCTCCAGGGCAAGGGAGATCCTTCAGAAGAAGGTAATGATACTTACGGGTGTCACAAGAAGAATGGCAAATGTTTGAACGGGAGCCCAATATTGATATTGTATTCCGCAACGGCCTGAAAAACCTTGAGGTTCTGCCGCCTGCTGATATGTGGGACAATATCCCGCCGATGCCGGTCAGGCATACACGGATGAGGGTGATCTCCGGCATAGCGGCAGGAGTGGCTGCACTGGTTTCCCTGACTCTCCTGGCGACCTGGTATGTGCGAAATAACAACACGCCGGTTCTTCTCTCTGAGGTCACCGTTCCCGGTGACGGGCTGCAGGGTTCGCCAATTGATATCATGGAGGCTTCTCCCATTTCCGGAACCGAAGATGCACGTACAGTCCGTTTTGTGACCCTGTCAGACCCTGCTGTCCCTGTCGTCGAAGCAGTGCCGGATCTGACAGCAGATGAACCGGCAGTGCTCATCGCATCGGCTGATATCCCGGAGCAGAGGACTGAGCCGGGCGAACCTGTCATACTGTCCCCTGACGAGATTACGGTAATAAACGCAGGTCGCTTTGCGGGAGCGGAAGAGGGTATTATGGCCACAATGGCTGAGGCTAAGACAGCCCCGGCCAGGCAGCGTTTCCTTGTCGGAGCATCAATGTCACCTGCTATAGGCTTCTCCCCTTCGGGCAATAATCAGAGGCTGGCCGAACTAATCAGCAGCGAGAGATCGAGGCCTTCATATTCTACCGGCGTTACCGTGGGATACAGGATATCTGACCGCCTGACGATCCAGTCCGGTATCGGGATGGCATCTGTCGGACAGACAATTTCTGACGTCAATGTCTATGCCGGCCTGTCGGACTTTTATGCCGTCAAGAGCAGCTACCTCTACAGTGTCGAGACCGCCTCCGGAACCATCCTGTCAGGGAATACAGATCTCTATCTCACAGGCAGCAAGGACAGGGTAGGCACTCTTATCCAGGGTAACATGGCTGATCCGTCAAAATACCAACTGACACAGGTAGGATCTGATATTCAGCAGGTCTTCCGTTACCTCGAGATGCCGGTTGTACTCAGGTATAAAGTCATTGACCGTAAATTAGGGCTGAACCTCTCGGGGGGGGTGGCATACGGGTTGCTTGTTGACAATACTGCTTACACCGGCGAGGGTTCGGATCTGATCCGTGTAGGGCATACCGAGGGGATCAACATACATAATATCAGCAGCCAGCTGGGACTGGGGATGGAATACAGCCTATCAGGGAAGATTACATTCAATCTTGAGCCGGTTTTCAGGTATTATATGACACCGCTCAGTGATATTTCAGGCTCACTTTACAAACCTTACTCTCTCGGGTTCTGGTCGGGCTTCTCGTTTAAATTCTGAACCACCCTGTTCTGCTCCTTTATTTGCTTCCCGGTAAGCAATATTTTAGCTATTTTTGCAGTTTCAAAATGAGATTGCCATAACATGAAAATTACCGCCGGGAAAGCCGCCATCGTCATAATGTTTCTGCTCAGCGCAGGTTTCGTTTTTACCCTTCTTGTGTCAGCGAAAAATCAGCAACAGGAAATGCCTGATTACGAGGAGAGTGCACCGTTGGCTGTCTCCTGGGCAATCCCTGAAAACGTCACTTTCGCCGGTGAGGAGATGCCTCTGCAGAACTTTGATACCCGTGAGAGCCTTGACAGGGAGCTGAACGCCACTGCTTACCGCCATGGATCAACCCTGCTGACAATCAAAAGGGCAGGCCGTTATTTCCCGGAGATAGAAAAAATACTTAAGGAATACGGTATTCCCGATGACTTCAAGTACCTGGCATGCGCTGAAAGTGACCTGAGCAATGTTATCTCACCGGCAGGTGCCACCGGTTACTGGCAGATAATGGAGGGGACCGGCAAGGAAGCAGGAATGATCATCAACCGGGAGGTCGATGAGAGATATGACCTTGACAAATCGACCCGTTTTGCCTGCAAATACTTCCTGAAGGCATACGATAGGTACGGCAGCTGGACTATGGCTGCAGCCTCGTACAATAACGGCTTCAGCGGTCTGAATGAGCAGGTAGACATACAGAAGGAGAACAATTACTATGACCTGCTTCTGAACGAGGAGACCGCAAGGTATATATTCCGCATAGTTTCGCTCAAGCTTGTAATGTCAGAGCCGGCAAAATACGGTTTCAACATAGGCGTCGGGGAGATGTACAGACCAATCCCTTTCAGGGAGGTGAAGGTTGATACCACGGTCACGAGCTTTGAACAGTTTGCCAGACAGTTCGGCACCAATTATAAGATCCTGAAATTTCTGAATCCATGGCTTCGCAGACCCTTCCTGACCAACAGTGAGAAGCGCGAATACATTATCAGGGTACCGGAGAAGGATGCAAGGATACAGGCCGGCCTGTAGTCGTTCCATATGTCAGAACCAAGAGATGAGATAAGTGTCTATGGTGCGAGGGTGCATAACCTTCGCAACATCAGCGTTACGCTACCGCGAAACAAACTTGTGGTTGTCACCGGGCTCAGCGGCAGCGGGAAGTCATCACTGGCTTTTGACACAATCTACGCCGAGGGACAGCGGCGATACATGGAGACGTTGTCAGCCTATGCGCGGCAATTCCTTGGTGGGATGGAAAGGCCTGACGTTGACCGGATTACCGGACTGAGCCCTGTCATCTCCATAGAACAGAAGACCACCAACAAGAACCCCCGTTCCACGGTAGGGACCATCACCGAGATATATGATTTCCTGCGACTGCTTTATGCCCGGGCTGCCGATGCATACTCCTATGAGTCAGGAGAAAAGATGGTCAAATATACTGATGACCAGATAATTGATCTCGTGTCAGAGCGGTATGACCAGCATAAGGTTTACGTTCTTGCACCTCTGATCAAGGGAAGGAAGGGCCATTACAAGGAGCTCTTCGAGCAATTGAGGAGAAAGGGATTCCTGCACGCCCGCATCAACGGTGAGATCAGGGAGATCACTCCCGGGCTGAAGCTTGACAGGTACAAGGTCCATTTCATTGAGCTTGTGATAGACAAGTTCCAGGTGGGCCATGTGACTGAGAAGAGGCTTCATGATGCTGTGTTGCTGGCTCTTGACCAGGGTGATGGCATCATGGCGCTGGTTGACGCAGGAGATAACAGCCTGAGGTATTACAGTCGCCACCTGATGTGCCCCGTTACCGGCATCTCGTACAATGAGCCGGCGCCGCATACATTTTCGTTCAACTCGCCGCAGGGCGCCTGTCCGAAATGCAACGGGCTGGGTGAGATATCTGAAGTGGATATAAGCCGGATGATGCCCGATCCCTCGCTCAGTATCCGCAAGGGTGGGATAGAACCTCTTGGCAAGTATCGTAACATCTGGATCTTCTGGATGATAGAGGCCCTCGGAGAAAAATACGGTTTTACAGTTGACACCCCTGTGGGTGAGATCCCGGAGGAGGCGCTTAACAAGGTGTTCTTTGGCTCCGACGAGGTGCTTAAACTTTCTAATACTCCGTTGGGAGTAACATCCAACTACTTCATGACCTTTGAGGGTGTGGTCAATTACGTGGGTAACCAGGAGGCGATGGGTAATACAAGCGCTAAAGGTCGTGAACAGTATATTCAGTACCATGTTTGCCCGGAGTGTAACGGCACGAGGCTGAAGAAGGAGTCATTATGGTTCCGCATCGGCGGGAAGAATATTGGTGAGCTTGCCGCGATGGACCTGACTGAACTCAGGGATTACCTGGAGCATGTCATCGATGAGATGACAGAACGGCAAAAAAAGATTGCTGCTGAGGTACTTAAGGAGATACGCTCGCGACTGGGATTTCTCCTTGACGTGGGGCTCGATTACCTGGCGCTGAACCGTGGCGCCCGCACCCTCTCAGGCGGAGAGAGCCAGCGCATCAGGCTGGCAACGCAGATAGGATCGAAGCTGGTCAATGTACTGTATATCCTGGATGAGCCGAGCATCGGGCTGCACCAGCGCGACAACCGGCGGCTGATAGAAGCGCTGCGAAGCCTCCGTGATGCGGGCAACTCGGTGATAGTGGTGGAACATGACCGCGATATGATCCTCAGCGCCGACCATATTATTGATATCGGGCCGGGTGCAGGCGTGCACGGCGGGCTGATTGTTGCCGAAGGCACCCCTGAAGAGATACTGAAGGCAGACACACTGACGGCTGCGTACCTTAACGGCGCAAGAACCATTGAGGTCCCGAAGAAAAGGAGGAAGGGTAACGGTAAACAGCTCGCCATCACCGGCGCTACCGGCAACAACCTGAAGGGTGTCACCATGAAGGTGCCGCTCGGGACATTCATCTGTATCACAGGTGTCTCAGGCAGCGGCAAGTCGTCGCTGATAAACCACACCCTTCACCCGGCGCTGGCGAAGAAGCTGCACGGTGCGGGCAGGACGCCCCTGCCCTATGAGTCCATTGAAGGACTGGAAAACATAGACAAGGTGATAGAGGTTGATCAGGCGCCCATTGGCCGCACACCCAGGTCTAATCCCGCAACATATACAGGTGTCTTCACTGAGATACGCAACCTCTTCGCAATGACGCCTGACGCTAAAGTAAGGGGCTTTGGCCCGGGCCGCTTCTCATTCAACATAAAAGGAGGCCGGTGCGAGGGGTGCGGTGGCGCCGGGGTGAAGACCATAGAGATGAACTTCCTGCCGGATGTCTACGTAATTTGCCCCGACTGCGGGGGCAAACGCTATAATCGTGAGACACTTGAGGTAAAGTTCAAGGGCAGATCCGTCAATGATGTCCTCGAGATGACAATCAATGATTCAGTGGAGTTCTTTAAGGGTATTCCTTCGATATATCAAAAGATCAAGACCCTTCAGGATGTGGGCCTCGGATACGTAAGGCTGGGGCAGCCCTCTACAACACTCTCGGGAGGTGAGTCACAGCGTGTCAAACTGGCCACAGAGCTCTCGAGGCGCGATACCGGGCGCACACTGTACATCCTTGATGAACCTACCACCGGGCTTCATTTTGAGGATGTAAAGGTGCTGCTTGAGGTGCTTGAGAGGCTGGTCGAAAGAGGTAATACGGTGATGGTCATTGAGCACAATATGGATGTGATCAAGGTGGCCGACTATATAATTGACCTTGGCAGGGAGGGTGGCCGCGGGGGTGGTGAGATCATGTTCTCGGGTACTCCGGAAGAGATAGCTAAGCTTAGGGATAATTATACGGGACAGTTCCTTGCGCCCGTGCTGGAACATTAGAAAATATTATATTTAATGCATAAATAACGATTTATGGACGAAGCAAAGGAGAAGGATCTGATAAAGGATGCCTTTGAACCAAAGACCTGGAACGAGATCCACACAATGGACTCCTGGAGGGTTTTCAAGATCATCTCGGAACTGGTTGAAGGATTTGAGAAATTGTCGAGGATAGGGCCAAGCGTGGCTGTCTTCGGCTCTGCCAGGACCCATTTCAACAACAAATATTACAAGATGGCAGAGGATATTGCCTACCGCCTGGTGCAGAAGGGCTACGGCGTGATCACTGGCGGCGGTCCGGGCATCATGGAGGCTGCCAACAAGGGCGCAAAGCGAGGCAACGGCAAGTCGATAGGTATAAACATTGATCTGCCGTTTGAGCAGAAGGCCAATCCCTATATTGATCGCGACAAGCTTATCACATACGATTATTTTTTCGTCCGCAAGGTGATGTTCATGAAGTATGCGCAGGGCTTTATTGTATTGCCTGGCGGCTTTGGTACCTTTGATGAACTTTTTGAGGCTATTACGCTGATTCAGACCAAGAAGATCGGGCGCTTCCCTATAGTGCTGGTTGGAACCAAATACTGGTCAGGGCTGTTCGACTGGGTCACCGAGGTGATGCTGAACGAAGAGCACAATATTTCTGCCGAGGATTTGAATATTTTCAGGATGGTTGACGATGCAGAGGAGGCTGTTGCTTACATTGACCAGTTCTACTCCAGGTACCTGCTGAGCCCGAACTTCTGATCAGTTCCTGATTACCTTCCGCGCTCCTTCACGTGGTGGTCCATCTCGCGCTCGTGATCGCGCTTCCTGAGGCTGTCGCGCTTGTCATACTGCTTCTTCCCCTTCGCGAGGGCTATCTCGGCCTTCGCCAGTCCGCGCTGGTTGATGAATACCTTCGTAACGATGATTGTCAGTCCCGTCTCATTGACCTTCCTTTCCCACTTGCGGAGCTCCTTTCGCGTCAGCAGAAGCTTCCTTTCGCCCAGCGGGTCGTGGTTGTTGAGATTTCCCCAGTAGTACTCGGAGATGTGCATCCCGGTGACAAAGAGTTCGCCGTTGCGGAAAGCGCAGAACGAATCTGTCAGTGTGGCTTTCCCGGCGCGAATTGACTTGATTTCCGTCCCTGTTAGTTTGATGCCGGCAATGAGCTTCTCGAGGAACTCATAGTCGTGCGACGCCCTCCGGTTTCTGATGACGATATTGCTGTTATCGGTTCTCATCAGGGATGTCAGGCAAATACTGAGAAATAGAGCGTCTGGGCCAGCCTGGAGAGTAATACCTGAAGCAGGAGGAAGATTATTAGCATTGCTGCAACCGACAGGATGATCATCAGCAGTTTCTTGTTGTCAGGCGGGTTCACCATCACCTCTGTCCCGATCCAGAAGATATAGAGGCCGTAGAGGCCCAGTACGTTGATAAAAAGCAGTGATTCGAAGAGGCGGCTGACGGTGAGCGACAGGAAGATGGGGGCCATTGAGTAGGCAACCAGCTTGAATGCCACCAGGAAATCTTGGCCGAGACCCATGGCCTTCATTATTTCCCTCAGGGCAAAGGCAGAGGCATATACGCCGAGGTAGAGGAAGAGAAAGGTGTTGACTGCTGTCAGCACCGAGTACATCGGTTTCAGGGTTGTGTTGATGAAGAACATCGAACCCAGAAATGCGCTTACAGTGACGAGTATGATCAGCGGCAGAATGAAGCTGCCCCTGACGAACTTCATCGGTCTCTCCTCGCGGTGGACCACCTCCCAGGCTTTGCCCGGATTTATTATAAAATATTTTGTCCTATGGTATAAGAACCTTAAGTCCATGACCACTTTTTGTTTAGGAACGGCAAAATTAAGCAAAAATGCAATACCGTGACCCTGTTTTGGCTATCTTTAATTTCTGATGGACAATCCGATGCATGATATCCTGGTGATCACCGGTCCTACGGCTACCGGCAAGACGAGGCTGGCGGCGATGGTGGCTGACAGGATGGGAGGAGAGGTGATCAGCGCTGACTCCAGGCAGGTTTACCGCGGAATGGATATAGGGACGGGCAAGGACCTGTCGGATTACACTGTTGACGGCCGGAGGGTGCCGGTGCATATGGTTGATATCGTTGATGCCGGTTACAGGTACAATGTCTTTGAGTACCAGCGCGATTTCCTGAAGGTCTTTGAGGCTCTGTCCGCGCGGGGTGTCTTCCCGGTGGTGTGCGGGGGCTCAGGGATGTATGTCGACAGCATCGTGAGCGGTTACAGGCTGATTCAGGTTCCCGTCAACAGTCAGTTGCGTTCACTGCTTGCCGGAAGGTCTTTGGAGGAACTGACAGAAATACTGTCACAGTACAAGAGCCTGCATAACAAGACTGATGTTGACACTGTGAAGAGGGCTGTGCGGGCTATAGAGATAGCCGACTGGTATGTGCATCACCCGGTTGTCGAGACTCCTTTTCCTGTAAAGAATCCGCTTGTGACAGCAGTGTTTGTTGACCGCGAGACCCGGCGTCAGCGTATAAGCGACAGGCTGCGCACGCGGCTTGAAGAGGGGATGATTGAGGAGGTTCAGCGATTGCTGGCAGGGGGTATCCATCCTGATGACCTTATCTATTACGGGCTGGAATACAAGTATATAACCCTTTACCTGATGAACAGGCTCACGCGTGATGAGATGGTTCAGAAGCTCGAGGTTGAGATACACCGTTTTGCAAAGCGACAGATGACCTGGTTCCGCGGCATGGAGCGCCGGGGCATTGCAATTAACTGGATAGATGGCAGTATGAGTGAGGAGGAGAAAGCCGACTTTATAATATCAAAAGTATATAAATGAAAACTTGACATAAATAAAAAACAATTATATTTGCGATATAATGCGCAGCGAGAATAATCGCAACGAATATTATCGCAATAAGAAATGAAAAATCCGTTTAAATTTGGGACTGTTGTTGATGATCCTTTCTTTATAGATCGTAAGAAAGAGATTGAAAAGGTAACTTCCTTTCTTTCAGGCGAGAATCATCTGGTCTTGATCTCGCCACGTCGTATGGGTAAATCAAGCCTGATACAAAAGGCCGTATCATCTTTGGGGAGGCCGGTCATTGCCCTGGATATGCAACTGATGACAGGTCCGGCTGATCTTGCAGCTCAGATGCTAAGACGGATATATAGAATCTATCCACAAACAAGACTAAAACAACACCTGAAAAGATTTCGAATAATTCCGCAACTTTCACTGAATCCGACAACCGGCAGTATCGATGTATCATTTATGCCTGGTGCCTCGTCGCTCCCGATCCTGGAGGATGTACTGAATCTGGCTGAAAAGTTGAGCACAGAGAATAAGAAACTGATCATTGTATTCGATGAGTTTCAGGAGGCACGAAGACTTGATGAAAACCTGTTGAATCAGTTAAGGGCTATTATGCAGCATCACAAGATGATCAATTATGTATTCCTGGGTTCACAGGAGAGTCTCATTCGTGAGGTTTTCCAAAAGAAGAAATCACCTTTCTATCATTTTGCGATGGTTATGTATCTCAAAAAAATTGATATCAGTGATTTCAGTGAGTACCTGGAAATGGGTTTTACCGGAATTTATAATGAACCTGGCAGAATTGCAGGAGAAGTTCTGGAAGTTACCCGCGGTCACCCTTATTACACGCAGCAGTTGGCATTCACTGTATGGGAAATTGCAGTATCAGAACGTGGAGAGTCGGATATACATGTTGACGATGCTGTCCGTGAGTTGATCAGGATGCATGACATGGATTATGAAAGGATTTGGTTGAGTTTTAACAGTACTGACCGGAAAGTATTACTTGGTCTCTCAATATCTGAACAACAGCCCCTTACGGCAGAGTTTATGCGCATTTGGGACTTGAATGCTTCAAGTACTGTGTTTAGCAGCCTGAAAAGATTGATGACCGGGGGTTATGTTATAAAAACAGAAAAGTATGAGCTCGACGATCCGTTTTTCAGCAGATGGATCAAGGAAAGACGGGAGAGGTAATAATTTCTTCATCATAGAAAAAGAAATCTTTCAGTTAAAAGATATTCAGTCATTCGACTTTACGGACTTTCAGACTCTGAGCCCCATCTTCTTCATGAGCAGCGAGGCGTTGAAGCTGGAGCATATTCCCGGGGTGAGACGGTAGTCGAAGAAAAGCTCCTCGTCGTTTACCTTCACATCAAAATGATAGTTCTCAATTGATTGCGGAAGCTCCTGTTCCAGCCCGGCGAGGCGCAGGTCATGCGTGGCAACCATTGCCACGGCGCCGTACCCGGTAAGCTGCTTTATGAGTGCCACTGAGCCGGTATACCTGTCATCGGAGTTGGTTCCGCGGAGGATCTCATCGAGAAGCAGGAATGCCTTCGGATCAGACTCTGCCCCGGAGATGATTGCCCTGAGTCGCCGCAGCTCGGCATAGAATGAAGAGATATTCTCCTCGAGCGAGTCTGAAATGAGCATGCTGGAATGGAGCCTGACAAGCGAGACAGTGAATGCCGAAGCGCATACCGGAGCCCCGGCAAAGGCCAGAACGGCATTCACCCCGCAGGTACGGAGGAAGGTGCTCTTGCCAGACATGTTCGATCCTGTAACAATTATGGCTTTACCTCGTCCCTCAGCGGCGAAACTGTTGCTGATACGCCTGCCGGCAGGAATAAGCGGATGACCCATCTCCTCAGCCCTGAAAACAAAGTAGTCGTCAGTCACATTGGGGTAAACCCAGCCCGGATTGTTGAAAGCCATGTTTGCCAGTGAAGCCAGCGCCTCGAACTCTGCCATCGAGGCAAACCAGCCGGGTATCAGTGAGGCATGTTCACGCTTCCACTTCTCCAGCGCGAGGCAGAAATGTATATCTGCAAAGAAGAGTATGTTGAGAGGTGTGGAAACAAGCACGTTAAGCCTGTAGTCGAGCCTGCCCACAAGCTTTGAGAGCTGTCTGATACGGTCTGATGCCGCGATCTCATTCCTGAAGGCTGACTGCAGCTTCTGCAGCAGGGGAGAGGTAAGTTTTCTGTTCTCAATCAGTCTGATGATTTCGGAGTAAGCCTTCAGCAGATCTGACGACCGGCTTACCTGTTCCTGCAGTTTTGAGATCTTCCTGAACCGCGTGAAATAGAAGATGAAGTTCACTCCAAGCACAGGGATGAGTATCCCTGCGGGCAGTCCGGTTATAACCAGTATTACCGCTGCCAGCGCAAGAAGGCTGAGGCATATGGTAATTATTTTCTCGTGACCGGTTTCCCGGAAGAGATCATCACTTTTGAGCCACTGCATCAGGGGCGCAGGGTCATTGCCGGCACCGGCGTTAAGGTATCCGAGGGTCATCAGTTCCTGGCGCCAGTCTGTGAGCGGTTGAAGTTCTGCAACAGCTTCCTGGCGTAACAGAATCTCTTCGCGTAGCGCTGATTGCTTCAGGTACTCTGCCAGCCTGTCAGAGGCCGGCCTGCTGGTTGTCCGGCATATATACCGGAAGAGTGATGCCTTCCCGAAGATGTTGAGGTCATACGAATAGGGGTGGTCTCTCTCAGCGTATTCTTCGCCGGTTTTAAAGCCGGAGAAGTCGCCCTCCAGGCATTTCAGTTCCAGTCTGTTGATCTCTTCCAGGCGAAAGTATCTTTTCCTGCTTTTCTCTGTTGTTTCGTATTTTATTACAAGCCAGGCGAACAGGATGAGAGCCACAGTCAGGGTGGCGGCAGCGGCAATGACCGAGAATGACACCAGCACAGCGAACAGCAACAGTCCTCCTGCAAACGTTGCCAGCCTGGCCATCGACAGCCGGCCCGACAGCTTCTGCAGCCGTCCGGTCTCCCGGGAATAACGTTCAGATCTTGATTTGTATTCTTCTGTTGGTAACATACTTTGAAGACATAAAGCTAAAAAAACTCTGTATAATTCTTAACAAGGTCAAAAAATGCTTGTGAAATATGCAAAATAGGTCTAAATTTGCAGGCATGACCAACAAAATTCGACATATAAAGGTTCCTGAAGGATCATTTTTTCTCTTTGGGCCCAGGGGAACAGGCAAGTCGACGTTTGTCAAGACACTGATTAATGATGATGTTTTGTATATAGACTTTCTGGATCCTGAGACTTTCAGAACATTTTCAGCCTTTCCGGAAACTCTTGAGAAGAGTGTTGCAGCCCTGAATCCCGGCCAGGTGATTGTAGACGAGGTTCAAAAAGTTCCTTCTGTTCTTGATGTGGTGCATAAACTCATGGAGGGAAGAAAGATACGATTTATTCTGACCGGATCAAGTCCCCGGAAACTTAAAATGGGCGGAGCTGATATGCTCGGAGGGCGTGCCCTGAGGTGTATCATGCATCCTTTTATCGCTGAGGAGCTTGGTGATGATTTCAGTCTGGAAAAATCCCTCAGGACGGGATTGATACCTGTGATTGAGAGAAGCAAGGATCCTGTGCAGAGCCTGTCTGCATATGTTGACATATATCTTCGTGAAGAAGTACAGGCAGAAGGACTTGTCCGGAATCTTGGAGCTTTCTCCAGGTTTCTGGAAATAGTCAGCTTCTCGCATGGATCTGTTTTGAATATCAGTAATGTCGCCCGTGAATGCCAGGTGTCAAGAAATATTGTCACCGGATATTTTGATATTCTTGAAGATCTCCTGCTGGCTTACCGGTTGCCGGTTTTTGCCAGGAGAGCCAAGCGCAAGACAGCAACACATCCGAAGTTCTTCCTGTTCGACAGCGGAGTATACCGTCGACTGAGACAAAGAGGCCCACTGGACACCGAGTCAGAGATTGCAGGACCAGCCCTGGAGGGACTGGTAGGCCAGCATCTTCGTGCTGTAATTGATTATTTTCTGAATGATGCTAAGCTTTATTACTGGAGATCCCTGGCGGGCAATGAGGTTGATTTTGTACTTTATGGAAGTAATGTTTTTACTGCCATTGAAGTTAAGAATGCCTCAACATTGAATCCTGTAGATTATAACGGACTCAGGGCCTTCGGGGATGACTATCCTGAATCGAAACTGATTCTTCTGTACAGGGGTTCGATACCTATGAAGCATAATAATATTCTGGTGCTTCCGGTTGAGACTTTTCTCCGTAACCAGACCAAATACCTTCAAAACTAAAACCCTTAAAACCTGCATACTGCAGCCAGACCTTCAGACATGTTTAACATCGACACCATCCTCTTCGAACTCCCCGGCTACAGCATGAGCCTCCTCGAACTGCTCGCTGTGCTCACCGGGCTGGCAGCCGTCTGGTATGCAGCCAGGGCAAACATAATCACCTGGGTATTTGCACTCGTTAATGCCGTGCTCTTCTTCATGCTTTACTACCAGGTGAACCTCTATTCGGCGATGATCCTTCAGTTCTTTTTCTTCGGCAATGCTATTTATGGCTGGTTCAACTGGAGAAGGCAGAGCAGCAACGGTGACGAGGCTGTGACCCTGTTAAGTCACAAGGGAAGGGTTTTCTGGGTGGCGGGCATCATTGCAATGGCACTGGCCATGGGCACGGTGATGGGACGCATCCATCTCTGGCTGCCTGACTTTTTCCCTGTCAGTGCAACTTTCGTCTATACCGATGCCATGATCGCGGTGATGAGCATTGCGGCATCGATACTATGTGCGCGACTGAAGCTCGAGAACTGGATACTATGGATCCTCGTCAATATCATGAGTATTGCAATGTATGCCATGCGTGGCATCATGCTGGTCTCAGTTCAGTACGTCATTTTCCTGGCAATGGCGATTTACGGCTTCATTCAATGGAAGCGAAAAGTAAATCTGAAATAATCCCGCTGAATGTTCCCTTTTGGTTTGCATTAATCCTGAAAGGAGTGTGTAGTAGTCAGGGTGGAACATGAAGGATTTTCAAACCCCCAGAGAAGCAAGTGAAATAACATTAATGCCATCGGGACGAGTATGGCTTACTCCGGTTCCAACAATGATATTCAGCGACTTCGGGGGGCCTATTGTTTTTATGTCGAGTGTCGTTGTCAGTTTTTTCAGGTTGGAAGCAGCTTCATTAATCATCCCCATGCCGAGTTTTGTCTCAAAAGCCGCCCAATCACCGTTGCGTTTCTGTACAATGCAGTCGATCTCCAGGCCAGCCACCTTTAATAATTCTTTCTGCAATTGTCTCCAGATCGACAGATCTGTCTGACAGATCAATCTCGTTATCTGACAACAGTTGTTTCATGCTTACCTGGCCGGTGGAATAACCCAATTCCTGCCATGACAGTGTGCGCATATCCACAGTAGTAAATCTTCCAGCCCCTGAATGGATAGGGATTTTATCATCGGGAGTTGAGGAGCCGGTAAGGATAAACTGTGACTTTTCTTTACGGGCATCTATTTCGTGACGTATGTAGTTCCATAGTTTCGGTTGTACCTGCCATTCGTCAATCAGTCGGGGTGTCTTTCCTGCCAGCAGCCGTTTTGGATCGGCATCCATCAGATAGGGCACCTGCTCGTCCTGGTCAACCCGGAGAACGCTTGATGCCAGACGCATAGCAGTTTCTGTTTTTCCACATGCTTTCGGACCGCGAATCAGGACTGCTCCCGAAGCATTCAGTTTGGTTTTTATTTCATCTTAAATAATTCTTGAAATATAACTCATTGCGAGACTTTTTTACATAATATAAAAATGATGCTTTACACTTGTGAGTACTTTTGTTTTACATATATGGAGCAAAACATTTTACAAAAATAGAGAATCATTCAGGATCTATAAGCTGGTATCTCTAATTTTTTTTATTCAAGGGGCCAAAGAAGTGAACCGGGTTAAATGTCGGGGTCTTCTTAAGTTGATTTTATCATTTTCATCACAAAGGTGATTTATGGTTTTGTACAGTAGAAGGGGAAAGTCATAATACCACAGGTATGACGACTAATGTTGGCAAAGGCCATCCTCTTAATTTTTATACCTGTTTATAAACTAAAGCCTTTTATTATTATAACGGGTGTTTATACAGCATAATAGAGGCAAAGGACTTTGCTGAAGTATATATTGGTGCTCCGGAAGAGGCAAAGCAATCAACAGATTACCTGACCAGAATGGCACAAGTTTTCTCCGGAATTGATGAGCTTGATAATCCCTTGATAATGAAGGTGCATCTGAAATGAAATCAATATATAGCCTCCATTAGCACCAGCGCATATGAATACTGAAAACGTACTTTCAAAATCAACTTTCCTGCTTTCTCTCAAACTTTTAGGAATTACCGGATGAAACCGGAGCCATCAACGCTTATAGTATTTGAGAAGAATGGCAGATATTTAAAAACGATCAATACAGGATATGAATTTGAACGGTTCTGTATAGATCAGGAGAATAAGTTACATAGCGGGAAAATCGAAGTGGAGAGCGACAGTAAAAGCAAAACCATCATGAACTGAGTGTTTCAATTTTCCGTCTTCCTGCCGGTTGTCAGGAAGGCGGGAACGCAGGAAGGGGGAAGGTGGGAAGGTATTTAAAAGTTTCAACCGGCTGGCTGTTCCTTAAGATTACATCATTTAATATCTTACGTGAGCTTCCACCTGATAAATTCGGATATACCTTTCTTAAAGTCATATGATGGACTATAATCCAAATCCTTCCTTGCCTTACTGATGTCAGCGAATGTGGCATTTACATCTCCGGCCTGTGATGGCAGAAACTCTTTGGTTGCTTTTTTGCCAAGGGCTTTTTCAATTGTTTCAATCACTTCTGAAAGCGAAACTTTCCTGGACTCACCAAGATTATAGATTTCAAATCCTTTCAGGCGACTGATGGAATTGTAAATCCCCTGTATTGTGTCATTAATATACGTATAATCCCTGAACGAGCTTCCGTCACCGTAGATTTGTATGGGCCTGTCATCAAGGATATTGTTTGTAAAGCTGTGTATTGCGAGGTCTGGCCTTTGCCTGGGGCCATACACAGTAAAAAAACGGAGACAGAAAATATCGAACTGGTATAAACTGTAATAGGTGCTGCAAAGCAGTTCGCAGGCTCTTTTTGAAGAGGCATATGGCGAGATCGGGCTATCAACCGCATCTGATTCCGAGAATGGTAATTTTGAATTATTCCCGTAAACGGAAGAACTGGAAGCAAATATCATTCTGCGGACACCGAACTGCCGCATCGTTTCCAAAACGGTCAGCGTACCATTTACATTCACATCATAATAGAGGAATGGATCTGCAATGGACGGACGGACGCCCGCCATTGCAGCTAAATGAATTACAAGGTCCGGCTTGCTTTCCTTGAATATTTCTGCCAGTCGTGACTTATCCCTAATGTCAGCCCTGAAGAGATTGAAATCTTCCCTGTTTATAATGGAGGAGATATTTCGCTCTTTAATTTCGGGAGCATAAAAACTGTTGAAATTATCCACACAGACTACCCTATGATCTGCCTTAAGCAGATACTCACACAGATGTGATCCTATAAATCCGGCTCCTCCTGTGACAAGTGTGCAGCTTTTTTTCTTTTTTGCCATGTCTTCTCAGTCATTATTCCAGCGGCCGATTCAGACCGTTGCATTGAGGCTGAAAAGTTAAACAAAATTTTTCCTTACCCTGGGAATATTTTTTTTAACTTGCGCACTCTTGATGATTACAGGAAAATTGCTGAAATCTCAAAAAGCCACAGAGAGTTAAAAAAACGTTTATTTGTGCTGAACTCACTTCTTAAACAGAACTATATCATATACGGCCTTCTTGTACTTGCCGTATTGCCGCTTTGTATTTTCCGTGATTTTACAATTGCTAACGAGCTGCGTTATCTGAGTATTGCCGATGAAGCGCTGAGAACAGGTTCTATATTCACTTTTACAAACCATGGCGTTGATTATGCCGACAAACCCCCGCTGTATTTCTGGATAATTATGGCCGGCAAATTGATTTTCGGGAAACACAGCATGCTCTTCCTTGTGATCTTCTCTTTTGTGCCAGCCCTGGTTATTCTTCATATTATGGACAGTTGGGTCAAAGACCGCCTGACACAGAACGAGCGGTTGCTTGCACAACTGATGCTGATGACAGGCATGATGTTTCTAGGCCCTGCAGTCTTTTTGCGCATGGACATGCTGATGAGTATGTTTATCGTTTTGTCACTGTATTCATTTTTTAAAATGTACAGCGGCAGTACTAAAAAGCGCTATGCATGGCTCTTCCCGGTTAATGTTTTCCTTGCCCTGTTCACAAAAGGTCCTATGGGGATAATTGTCCCGCTGGTTTCAACCCTGGTTTTCCTGTTTATCAAACACGATTTGAAATCAACCGGCCGTTACTGGGGATGGAAAACATTATCAATAATCATTGTGCTCTGCGGATTGTGGTTTGCAGGCGTCTACATTGAAGGCGGGAGTAAGTATCTTGAAAACCTGCTGTTCCATCAGACTGTCGGCCGTGCAGTAAACTCATTCCATCACGTCGAGCCATTTTATTATTACTTTTTATCATTCCTGTACTCGCTTGCCCCATGGTCACTCCTGATTGCCGGAGTCATAATTTCCGGTTTGATAAAAAAACTAACCGTTACGGATATTGAGCGTTTCTTCCTGGTTATTGCTCTTTCCACATTTGCGGTGCTGTCACTTTTCAGCTCCAAGTTGGCCATTTACCTGCTTCCGGCAATCCCGTTTTTCGTGTACCTCTCTGTATTATGGCTGGCAAAAAGTGGCAATAAATTGTGGATCTGTCTTCTTGCATCGGTCCCTGCCTTCATTCTCCTGCTCATTTTTCCCGGAATCATAGTTGCTGCGGCATTTGTACTGCCTGAAGAAATCGACATAACTGTTCCGGTCTATCTGGCAGGAATGATTTTATCCGTTTCAGGATACCTGGCGGTGAGGTTTCTGTTAAAACACAACCTGAACAACGGGATTATGACTATGAGCATTGGTATCCTCCTCTTCATTTTTACAGCCTCATTCTCAGTTCCGAAATACAACTGTCTGATTGGGCTCGGCGACCTGTGCAAAAAGGCTTTGGAAAGAGCTAACAGCCACAGCAACCCGAATTTTTATTATTGTAAAGTATTCCGGGGAGCTAATATGGACGTATATTTGGGAGAAGAGGTCCGGAAGCTTGAAATAAAAGACCTATATAACCCGAACGGTAAAATTGAAACACCGGCTATCCTTTTCCTTGGAAATAAGGCTATCGAACGTAATGATTCCCTGCAGCTCTATATAAAAGGAAAATATGTCTTTAAGTCCGGAAATAACAGTTTTGTTGAAATTGAGTGAAGGAATTGAAAATTAATGTACGGTAAGACCGTTCAGAAATATTGAAAATGGATTTTGAACTGACAATCATCGTTCCTGTTTTTAATGAGGAAGGTAACATTGAAAGACTGCATAAAGAACTCTGCCGGTTTCTTGACTCCTCCGCCATGAAAGCCAGAGTGCTGTTTATTAATGACGGATCAAAGGATGGCAGCCTTCAAAAAATCAGAGAGATTTGTGAAAATTCAGGCAACTTCTCATATTGCTCGTTTGACCGTAACTATGGGTTAAGCGCAGCGGTTAAAGCCGGATTCGATTACTCTGATACTCCCTGGACAGGTTACATGGATGCTGACCTTCAGACCACTCCCATGGATTTCAATGTTTTACTGGAATTCACCGGTGAGTATGACCTGATCACAGGAGTCAGGCTTGACAGACGGGATTCCATAGTGAAAAACCTCTCTTCAGTGATAGCAAACAAAATCAGGAGGGCATTCACCCATGACGGAATGGATGATACAGGTTGTCCGCTGAAAATTATCAGGACTGACATTGCCAAACGAATTCCAATGTTTAACGGATTGCACAGGTTCCTGCCTGCAATGGTCTTGCTTCAGAACGGGAAAATAAAGCAGGTGCCGGTCCGTCATTTTCCGAGGACAAACGGCAAATCAAACTTCTACCTCTGGAACCGTTTAACGGGACCGTTGATGGACTGTTTTGCCTATCTCTGGATGAAGAAAAAGTACATCAACTATAACGTTGAAGAATCCGGTCCAAATCTCTGATAATTATAATGAGTAACTGGATAATTTATGGGATTGGATTTCTGGCACAACTGCTGTTTTCCAGCCGGATCCTTTTGCAGTGGATCGCATCCGAAAGACAAAAGAAAGTTTATGCTCCTCTCCTGTTCTGGGAGATCAGCCTTTTCGCTTCGGTACTTCTGTTTATTTACGGATACCTGCGTGATGACTTTGCCATAATGTTTGGGCAGGTCATCACCTATTATGTTTACATAAGAAATATTCAGCTTGAACACCAGTGGAAAAAAATCCCTAAATGGCTGAGAATCTTTCTATACTTCTTCCCTGCCATTATTCTGATATATGGTTACAACAATAATATCCTCGATAAAGTTAACCTTTTCAATAAAGAACATATCGCACCGGTGCTGATGGTCCTGGGGATAATTTCTCAGGTACTGTTCACCTTACGGTTTGTGTACCAATGGGCTTACTCGGAAAAAAGAAAGAAATCAATGCTGCCCATGGGCTTCTGGGTATTGAGTTTTACAGGTTCCTTCCTGATATTCATTTATGCGATCTTCAGAAAAGATCCTGTTCTCTTTTTAGGGCATCTTTCGGGTCTGGTGGCTTATTCAAGGAACATTTTCAT